>ULSS01067806.1_pt1 | contig 36668 bp, 26 predicted proteins | sample 1956901 | NCBI WGS metagenome assembly ULSS01 (sample SAMEA4835714, study PRJEB28245) | human gut metagenome | biome: gut microbiome; material: fecal sample | place: Denmark | collected 2008
TTTTTGTTTGGACTTCATAATCTCTCCTGCTCTTGATTCAAAGTTATACGCCATAGCAAGATCAGTTAAAGCGTTATATCAAAGTTTTCTTCATTATCCATTTCGCTAACTTTTGTAAATTCTTGATTAATCTGTGTCAAAAGTTTTGCTTTTTCCTTTTCATATCCGCTCGATACGCCGCACTCCCTGCAGCTATAAAATAAAGAACGATTTTTGCTGTTAGCAAAAAGTTTCATAGGCATTCCACACTTAGGGCAGCAGACTTTTGGTTGATTTGCAGTTCCGTATTCAATTTCTTTCTGATTTATCGCAAAAGTTAAAAAAGAAATTTTATCTGCGCCTGCATTCTTCAGGGTCAATGCACATTCTCTCAGCGTCTCGCCTGTCGTAATAATATCATCCAGCAGGATAACTCGCTTTCCTTCCAAACTTCCGTCAAAAGAAAAAGCATCTTTGACATTTTGCTTTCGTTCAGCGTGTGATAATAGTTTTTGCTTTCCATAATCACGCTTTGCTACAAACTGATGGCTTATATTTTCCAATCCATTTTCCTGTGCGATTTTTTCTACAATGCTCTCAAACCGATTGACTGTGCCTTTTCTGGCAGGAACGCTGCAAACGCAGTCACTGGAATCTTTCAGATACACATAGACTGCTTTTGAAAGCAGATCAGCAAGATCAGCATCATAAAGGCGAAATAGCTTCCCCTCTTGATTCTTATTCATAGAAATAATCCTTGAATAGGGATGTAGCTGCTGCATATATGTTTTATGTCCGTAATATCGTCCCAAGCAAATCAGTTTGCCTATCCCTTTTTCATAATGAACTTCAACATTCGGAACTACTGCCCCTTTTAGACTATTTGCTTCTCGTGAAAAATATTCTTCGCCAAAGAAACTTACAATTCTTTGCTTAAGAGACTTTCTTACCGCATACAAATTTGGACAAATCAGATCCGGAAACTGCGGATATTCTTCATAATTCATAGTCTCATGTGTAACATAAATTACCGCACTGTAAAAGGTTAGCGCATTACTTGTAAAGACCGAATCGGCAGATACATACGCCAATTCACTTTCCTGAATATTCAAGCTCTGCAGAACTTTTGTCTGTATTTCAGGATTCGGAATAAAGTTTCTCGGCGTCCGCTCTATAAGTAGCGTCTTGGCATATAAAGTATTTTCTATATTCTCTTTGCTCTCGGGAACAGTGGTAATGAACAGGCAATTAAAGTCATTTACAATCTCATTCCAACTTTCAATCGGCTCTTCAAAGCTATCAAAATCAATAGCCAGCCCTTTTACTTCTGTCGTAAATCGAAACATTCTTTTTCACCTTTTACTGCCCAAAACTTAATAGTTTCGCATGATTAAAAATATCGGATTCCTTTTGTGGCTTTTTCTGCATCAATGCATCAAAACTTAATTGTTCTTCTTGTTTTACCTCGCCGTTAAGGACACTGCTTTCTGCCAATTTTTGCATAATATCTCTTGGAGAAGTCACTATCTGAGCGCCTTGTTCTACATATTTTTTCGGCCATGAAATGGTTTCTATTTCTAATGCTTTGGACGGAATCAAAATCTGGCGATTCTGTTTTAGTGCAAAATCTGCTTGTCTCAGTGCTCCTGAAGTTTCGCCTGCCTCCATAATTACAGTTGCAAGCGAGAGTCCGCTCATAACTCCATTTCTTAATGGGAAAAACCAGCGTTCCGTCTTTGCTGCCGGAGAAAACTGCGAAACGACTAAACCTTTCTTCTCAATCTCCAACTGAACTTCTTTGTTTTCAATCGGGTAATACTGATTCAAATTTGTTCCGATTACTGCGATTGTATTATAATTATGCTCCAATGCGCTCCTATGTGCCGTAACATCAATTCCTTTTGCCAAGCCTGAAATAATGACAACTCCATTTCTGCCTAAAAGCTCTGTAACGATTCTTGTATTTTTTTTCGCGTTTTCCGAAGCCTGTCTTGAGCCAACAATCGCTACCGTCCTTCGTTCTTGCAAAAGTCCTTTTCTGCCGCGCAAATATAAGAATCTTGGTGCTTGTTTTGTTTTTTCAAGCAATGGCGGATAATCTAAAGAGCCTCTTTTAATAATTTCATCATCGGGCTTGAGTTTTGAAAATTCCTTTGCAGCATGGCTATATGCTCTTTTGATTTTTTCAGCATTAAAGATTTCAAAGTAATTGGAGTATTCTAAAAGAATTGACGGTTCTGTCATCGGAATCGTTACATCATGCTCCTTTGCAAACTCATCAAAAGATGGCTCCAATTTTTGCTCCGTATAGCTCAAAAGATTCATTAAGGCAGAGAAATTCAGAGCTTCTTGTTTTACCTGATTGTCTATTAAAAACATGCCGTTTCTCCCTCCTGTCATTTCATCAAAAATATGCAACTCTTCTTTTCGTTTTTCTAATTCTTCAATGTGAAATAGCGTCCCCGATGCCGTCTTTTTTATCGGTACAATCTTACCGTTTTGGACAAGTTTGTTGAGACGCTGTGTGCTGATGCCTAAATACTCCGCTGCTTCTTTTGCAAAAAATAATTGTGCAGCTAAATCTTCATTCCTCATTTTTTCACCTTCTTACCACCATGGTACATTAAGGGTTGTTATTTGTCAACCCTTAATTGCTGGCAGCTACAGTCCCATCATTTCTTTGACAACATGGTCTGCCATTTTGATCGTTCCCACTAATATCAGCATATTAAAAATCAGTTCCCCAAGATACGACCAGACCATGGCAGCAGGCGCGGCAGCAGTATCTATGACAGGCGGCGAAGCTGCGAAAATGGAAAAGATCACGCAGGCTAAAAGTATAATCGCGCCCTCCATGCAGACCGAGGCGTAAGATTTCAAAAAAGAAATGCCGATGCCCTGCGTGGGCTGTCCTGCGACGGTCGATAAGGGAATCGGAGCAATCGCTGTGTACATGTATAGCTTAAAAAAGCGTCCATATACCGTCATAATGATGATAAACGACAGCACGGTAATCACAAGGCTGCCGATAAGGGAAACTGCCCAAAGCGGAATACTTTCAAAAAAGCCGCAATCCTCAATCGCTGTGATCATGGCATCAGGAAGGCTCATGCCCTGCGTCCTGCCAAGCCCTGCTGTTCGCATAATCGTACCGACAATGCCTTGCAGAATTGCAAAAATCGCAAGCATAAGTTCCAGTCCGTAGGTAACGATAGCTTTGGCAATCATGAAGCGGATAAAAACCTTGACCGCCTGCTCCGGTCGTTTGACTTCTGCAAAACTGCCGCTTTCCTTTACCATTCCTGCCAAAAAAAATAGCACTAACAGTGCAATTCCAATCGCCTGCAGCGCGCCATGAATATCGACAATGACCTTCCAGATGTCGCCGCCGCGGAAATACTCCGGCTCTTCCGTTAATAGCACCCAGATCTCTGCCAGCTTCTCATTCCATGTGGTCAGTGCGTTTTGTAGATTCTGCACCACCCAGTTCTCTGACATCCCATCACCTCGCTTTCCTGTTTTCTCTTCTTCATTACCCGATAATCAGATTCAGAATTTCTTTCGTAAAGGTAATGACTATGCCTCCTGCTAAGGTGAGAAATCCATTGGCACGCTGTGACGGGTCGTGGGACTTTAAGGATAAGCCGACCTGCATAATCCCTAAACCTAATAAAATGATCCCTATCGCGCGAATCAGCGCAAAGATAAAATCCGACAGGTTATTTACGACGACGAGCGGATCTCCGCCCGCCTTCCCGCTCGCAAGTGCTGTCTGCGGAAGCAGGACAAAGCTTGCGGCAAAGAAGAAGCGGATTATGCCCCGCAGCCTTCCTTTTCCTGTTCCTTGAGGGTTTCGTTGTTCCTTCTCTTTCTTATTCATTTCCAGATTCCTCCAATCCATAATTTTTTTCCAGATCTTCTTCGGTGAGTACTTCATAATCCGTTTCTGAAAGCGTACGCTCTTCTTTCACTTCCGCGTTGTTTCCGGTATAGCGCAGCAGCACAGAGGCAATTGATTCGGTTGCTTTTCCATGGATAAACGGTTTCTCGCCGCCGTCGGTCGTTTTCTTCACATTCGGGTGCTTCAAAATCTCGTATTTGAAGTCCATAATCGGATTCTCGCCGCGGATAAATAATAGCGCATATTGATTGTCCAGTTTTCGCACCTCGTCCGGGGTTAACAGCTCCCGCCCGCTGATTTGATAGTTGGTTGAATAGTTTCCGTTTCTGCCTGCGGATTTCCCGTAGGTGTTCAGATCTATCGTTTCTTTTCCGAGAAGCTTTGACACATATTCATGGGTTGATTGCTCGTTGCCGCCTAAATAAAGAAAACTGTCACAGTTTCCGGTAATGCTTTCCCACTCCTTTTCAAACAATTTTTTTAATTGTGCCAAGTTCTGTAAAATGATACTGACCGATACTCCGCGCGAACGCATGACGGACAGCGCCTTCTCGAAGTCATCCGGCAGGCTGACATTCGCAAATTCGTCCATCAAAAAATGTACGGGAACCGGCAGACTTCCGCCGTATTTGTGGTCTGCCAAATAAAAAAGCTGCTGAAACAGCTGGGTATAAAGAATCGACACCAGGAAGTTAAAGCTGGTGTCGTTGTCGGGTATCAGCGCAAAAATCGCGGTTTTCTTCTCACCAAGCATTGATAGCTCAAGTTCGTCCGTTCTGGTTAAATTTGCAAGACTTTCAAGGTTGAATTTTTCAAGCCGGGCTGCGAGCGTGAGCTGAATGGATTTTAGCGTCTTTCCCGCACCGCTGCGATAATTCTTGTAATACTTGACCGCGATGTGCTCCGGCACCCGCAGTTCAAGGTCATAATAGAGGCTGTCCAGTGGGCTGATGTATTCCTCCTCTTCTTCGCTCACCGAGCCATAGCGCAGCATTTCCATGACCATCGCAAAATTCTGTTCCTCCTCCGGTGCTTCATATTTCAGATAGAAAATCAGCGCAAGAAGCAGCATCGAAGCTGCGGTATCCCAAAACGGGTCTTGCGGCTGCGCGTTCTTGGGTGTGGTTGCCTTAAACAGGTTTGTCACTAACTTCTGCACATCGTTATCGTCCTTGAGGTACACAAACGGGTTATAGCAGTGACTCTTTTCCATATTGATAAAATCCAGCACGCGCACCTCATAGCCCTTTTCCAGTAACAGACAGCCCGTATCCCGCAGGTTTTCACCCTTGGGATCCGTCACGACGAAGGAGGTATTGCATTGCATAATGTTAGGTTTGCAGTAAAACCGCGTCTTTCCCGCACCGCTGCCGCCGATGACGATCACATTGAGATTTCGTCGGTGTTTTCTGCCGTCAAGGCCTATGCGGACTTGCTGCGTGAGCAGCCTGTTCTTCATTGGCGGTTTCTGCATATATTTCCTGTTTACAGTCTGCGGATTCCCCCACTTCGCCGAGCCATGCTCCGCGCCCCTGCGATAGTTTTTCTGCATACTAAGATAAACGCCGATACTTCCTGCGTACACCAGTAAAAAAAGAAGGACAGTTTTTAGGCTGTCCTTACAAAATACGATGTTTGGTTTTTCAAGCGCAAGTATCATACCCTGAAGCATGCCGCCAAGTCCCTCTCCAAGGTAGGGCGCTGCGGCAAGCGCAAGATACATGACCGGAAAGGAAAAGGCGAGGCATAGCATCAGCATCGTTTTCGTTTCACCGTGCTTCATCGCAGTTCCTTTCCACCACGCGAACCTTTTTGTCCGGCGCATTGGCGGCTTTGAGAATCAAATCCTCCACCGCATCCGGCGCGCGGTTTTCGTCAATCAAATCGTTTCGATAATCGTTGAGTGCATGAATCATGATGCTTCGCTCTCTTTCGTCCATGGCTAAGTGGTATCGTTTTTCTTTCATGGCATTACCTCGCGTCTTGGGTTCGACTCTGTTTTTCGTTTAATTTGGTCGCAATCTGCTTCTGCATTTCCTTCAATTTGCTGTGAATGCTGACCGGATACTCCAGGCACCTACGGATTTCTTTCGGCTCCATATTTTTCAGGCTTTCCGGAACGGAAATGCGCGCATCCTTATCCGAAAGTCCGTATTCGCGCTGGATGAGATAGACCCCGCACGCAGCTTGAAAGTTTTGGATTTCCGGCAGCTCCTCCTTGTTTTGTTCAAAGACTGCAGCTTTGACTTCTTCGCGAATCAATCCTTTTAAGAAGGCTTCCCGCTCTAAGCCTTTTCGCAGGTAAATCGTGTTTTGTTTACCATCGTAAAAGACGTCATCGCCAAAGGTATGCGTTTCGACCGCCTCGACCTTTGCTTTTGAGATTCCCATGATTGCAAAGAATTTGACTTTGTCGCTGACTTCTTCTCTTCTGCGATTTTCAGGAAGCGCGGTCGTCTGCGAAATATCTAAGACCCGTTTTGTCTGAAAAGCGGTAAATGCTTCACCTTCGCGGTTTCTTGCGATATGCGGCTCTAAGATTTTGATTGCCTTCGAGTTTTTGCGGATATGCGCACCTCTGGCTTTCCAATCATCAAACTCCCTTAACTCCGCCGCGTCCGGTTTCTGCAGGAAGACTAACAGACTATTTGACACCGTATAGTTTAATCGCGCCTGCAAGCGGATATACTGATTAAAAGCTTCATCACTTGATACCGCTTCTTTTGTCGCTTCCTTTAGCATGTCAAACAGCTCTTGCCGCTCTGCCTGCTTGCGCTCGCGGTATTCGTCCGGGTCATATACGCCCGCCTGCCGCTGTGTGCCGCCGTTTCTTCCTGTGCTTTGGTTCTTTTCTAAGAAATCATACATCGTTTCCATATTCATGCTTAACGCTCCTTTCCTGCCGCTTTCTCTGCGGTCTTTCTCTCATAGACACTGTTCCTGCCGCTTTCCTTTTGCTTCCTTTGCCTTGCCTGCTCCCGCTGCAGCTTTTCCCTTACCGATGGCTTCTTCTCAGAAATAGGTCTGGCTGCTGTTTCCTGCTCTTTTAAGCCGCTCTTTGACGGAAATTCGCTGCTTTGGGAAGGTGTGGGGACCGACTGACTTGCAATATCGTCAAACAGCTTATCGAGTTTTCCCATGTATTCTTCGATACTCTCTTTGCTTTCGCTTTGGGCCATGCTGTCAGTCTTGCCTCGCTCTGCTTTTGCCTTTTCGATATTCTGCACGATTTCCGCGGTATCGACGGCTGCCAGTTTGAAACGCTCGACCACACGATTGATTTTCGGTGCGTCTTCTGCGCGCGTGATAATGTCAACCGCTGCATTTTCGTCCTTACTTCCCCGCTCCCGAATCGTGCAGTACAACACGCCGTACTTCTTCGCCTCCTGCACAAATTTCTTGAGGTCTTTTTGAGGCAGGGAAAAGACGGTCAGTTCCTTGCCTGATTTCAGCATAGAGGAAAGCCGTGCTTTTCCCGCTGTTTTCTGTTCTGCCTTTAAGGCTGCCGCAAGCAGGATTGCCATTTCCTTGGCCGCTGTCCCTGTGATTTTCATCGCAACTTCCATGCCTTCCAGTGAAAATCTTACCACCTGCTCGGCTGCGTCGCCGCTGTAGTTCATCTGCCCTGCCCCCTTTCCGTTTCTCGTTTTTTGTTTTTCATGTTCTCTCTCATCTCCTGTTCCTGCTTCATCGCTTCTTTTAGGTGTTCTGAACGCATCTGAATATTTTCGCAAAGGTGTAGTTTTCGCCTGCAGGTCCGTATGGCTGCGGTCAGGTCTTCCCGCTCCCTTGCAATGCGCTCTTTTTCCTCTGCAGTAAGCCCCGCTCTTCGCTTTTCGTTATATAGCTTCTTTCTCTCTACACATAAGCCCTTCACCTCACTTTCCAGTTTCTTTTCATATGCAAAAAGCTCCTCTGCAGATTCGATTCGGTTCGTACAAAGGAGCCTTGCTTCGGCTGTGATGTTATTTAGTTTGAGCAGATCGTCACGATACAAGTAGTGCACGCGTCCGGGGCTTTGCCTTTTTTGAAATGCACCCAGACGGTGACAGTAATGCAGGTATCGCCCTCTTAGTCCGCTGACTTTACGCTTCGGCGTTTTCACCTTTTGACGGCAGGATCTTCTTTCTGCCTGCAAGTTCTTCATGCCAAGCCGCAGTTTTGATTGGTTTTCAATCAGCTTTTGCAGGATAGCCTCTTTCTCACATGTTTTTCCCATACGGATAAGCCGAATCGGGCGATTCCAATCCGCCTGCCGAATTGTCCAGTATTTATGACTTGGATTTGCGTCAAGTTCGTAGCCCTGTGCTTTCAGCCGCCTTTGCAGCTCTTTCAGATTGCCGCACTGTGAAAGCGCCTCGTCGAGTGCCGCTCTTGCAAGATTAAGCCTGCTTGGTTTTCCATTTTCCTCTGCTTTTGCAATCGTGTATGGCATCCCTTTTCCAATGCTCGTTTCAATTACGGACTTTTGGTGCTGCCTGCAGATTTCATCAGAAACCGTTTTCAGCTCCCGCCACTTTGTCTGGCGGCATCTTCTTCCATGCACAAAAGAAACCGAGTTGATTACAAAATGATTATGCAGACACTTCGTGTTTAAGTGCGTTGTCACAATCACCTGATACTCTTTTCCCCAAAACTTCTTTGCAAGCTCTACACCGATTGCGTGTGCTTCCTTCGGCGTGACCTCGCCCTCCGCAAAGGACTGGTAGCCATGATAGCAGATGATTCCGCCCTGCTTTTGAAACTGTTTTTTGACCATGCGAAATTCCTCCGCTGCGCTTTCCGGCTCGCAGTTGATTCCGCTGACATAATACTGCTTTTCGGTTTTTTCGCTGTTTGACGCATAACCGATGACATCTTCGATGCTGGCATCGCCTGCCCAAAGGGTTTTGTCTGTTTTCTTCGGGTTTATAGCGTACGCGATCGGCTGCTCGATCCTGCCTTTAACGGCCCAGATTTTCGTTACAGCCATTGTGCTTTATCCGGCTCAACATACTTTTTCAAAAGCGCAAGGCGAAATGCTTTCAGCTTTTCGATTTCTTCTTTTAGCTGCGTACTGTCAAGCTCTCCGCTGCTGTTCAGCCTTGCTGCAATCTGATTCAGATTGTTACCGATAGCAGAAAGCTGATTCATGTCCTGATAGAATGCCGCATCCGGTTTTTCCCGCGGCTCAAAGCCTGTGATCAGCAGCCGCACCAGTGCCGTTTCTGTCAGACAGGTTTTCTCCGCATTCCTCCGCAGTGCCTCGGCCTCTTTGCTGTTTAGCCAAAACTGCTTCTTGATTGTTCGTCCCATAGGTTCACCTCCTTGTTTTTTGCAAAGAAAAACAGCCTGCAATCTGCAAGGCTGCCCTCCTTATGTCTTATTCTGTTTAAGTTATTACTTATCTTGTTTAAATTCTTGTTTTAAATTCAGTTTTTCTCTTTTTAAAACAAGCTATAAAGTTGTTGAAAAATCAACGATTTCTTTGTTTATTTTTTCGATAAAGTTAGAACTGACTCTCTTCATGGAAACAAGTTTATCTTAGTCAACATCGCTTACTGAACTTCTTGTCCCATTAAATTTGTATTTTCATATTTAATTAAATCACCATCCCATGTTATGATATTATGAACAGAAATTTTATACGATTTGTTGCGAGATAGCACTTCCGCATACTTCAAAAAATCTTCTTCTGAGGCGGTTTCGTTTATTAGTGTCAGCAATTCTTTTCCAACCCCTGTAAGCGGATATTGCCCGAACCGTACTTTTTCCGTATTCCCGGATGTGGAAGATATCATCATTATCAATTTCTTATTATGCACCAGAAGAACAGGTTCTTTATCAATATCAAAATTTAGCGAGATTGTTCCGGCATTAAACATCAAACCAAGCTCGCTTAATTTCATAATATCTTCATATTGAATTCCTACTGCTTGCATGAATTCGTCTTCAACAGGAAAAAAATAATTCGTTGTGCTTGACATAAACGAATGAGAGCACATTTTAATAAAAAGCTCTGCATCTTTTTTGCTTAGATTTCTCATAACATCTATTGTTTTTAATGAAAAAGTTGATGGTTGTGCAACTTCTCCTGCAAGAATCTTTGCCCATAAATTTTGCATCGTTTCATCACTTATGTTTCCTGCAGCTTCAAAAAAGCGCACAAACCAATCAAAATCATATGCTTTTTTTGCCTCTACTCTTGGATGTTCTTGATAATAACTGTCAGCCTTTTTCGCAATAGTCAAAAAGTTATTAGCCTTATAGTATTCTGTGTATGTCATCTTTCCAGCGGCCAGTAGTTCGTTAGCAACTTCCTGAAACTGCCCTGCTTTAATTTTTTCAAACTCCTCCGTTTTGGTATTGCTCCTTAGAAATATCGCAGTAAAAATTGCCCCTGCAACGGCTCCAACTGCGGATGATAGGTTTCCAATTCCCGTTGATAAAAAAGTAATTATTTCTGTTCCGTTCATTTTATATAACACCTCTTTCCAATATTCTTGCAAAGTAGCAATTCTTCAAATGTTGCGGCAATATTTTTCTCATTCTTTCTGTTTATAATCGTCCCTTCCAGAGGCCCATACCCTGCTTCTTTTGCAAACAAAATAAGCTACGAATTGATACCTATATCGATTATGCTTTATTCAATTTGCAGTCTACGGTTTGTTTCGACCTCTTGTATCACTTGTCCCAAAATCGTATGAACTTCCTCCGGCGTGTAGCCTTTTTGTCCGTTCTTGCGATTTTCCTCTATGTGCTGCAGATGCTCGCAGAGGATTTGTTCTTCTTTTATTCTATCAAATTTTTTAATCATCACAATATTTAATTCTTCCGCGCTGTCAATAAATCATATATTATTTTTCAGCTTTTTTTCTAATCTCCTGCACTAACCTATACACCGTACTGCAAGGACACATCTGTGACGGAAGCGTTTTCTTATCCCGTAGCATCTGCTCATATTTTAAGTGCGCGCGTTTAATCGCATCTTCTTCATCTCCGTATTGGCATAGCCTGTGATACAGCTTCTCATCTGCCTTGTCATACGCCTGTCCGGTCTTTCTTTCGTAAAGCTCTCCGAATCTGTCACAGCAAGTCCATGATTGCTCAATCGTCGGAATGTTGCCAAAATAGCCAAACAGCCATATCTCAAAGCAGGGATTTGACCACCCGACATGAAACCCTTCCGCCTCTGCTTTCCGTATGATGCCATCAAAGTCTACAACCTTATCGCGGTCAAATACAATCCATGGAATTCTGTATTGCGGATCATACATCACAAGCTCCTTGCACTTCTCCACAAGTTTCTGTGTCTTTGTTTCCACCACTTTGATGACAAGCTTCTTTCTGACTTCAGCAGGGAGATTTTCATGCAATCCATGGAAGTAAAGCCGCTCCGTCGCTTCCGTATCGGTTACTACAAGATAATATCCCATTTCCGGCACGCGCCTTTTGCTGCGCTCTTCTCTTGTTTTTCGTTTTCCTCTTCTGTCATCGCGAGCCATATTTATTCCTCCTCCAAAAGCCTGATGGTTTCCAGCGATGGAATTGCGCCATACTTTCCTAACAGATAATTCTTCTCATAATTTTCATCTTTGCGTATACGAGAGCCATCCTCATCCACAAAATCTGCCAAGGAATAAAGATTTGACAGTCCTTTTTCATCCTTTTCTGTGAACCAGATTTCATCTCTTCTGAGAAGCTGATTGGAAAGCTGCCATGTGTCATGCGTAGTAAAGATTAGCTGTGCATGGTTTTTATTGATTTCAGGGTTCAGAAAAGTCAAAATAAAGTTACGAACAAGAAGTGGATGCAAGCGGCTGTTCAACTCGTCAATGCATAACACGCCGCCCTTTTCCAAAACTTCATGTAATGCCGGGTACATTGCAAACATTTTCAAAGTTCCCGCGGATTCTTGGTGCAGCGGGAGCTTCGCATCATCGTCGGAATCAATCATGTGATGAATCGCATCAATGGCATATTTTTTCCCCTCTTGTTCATCCTTAGACGGAAGTTCCTCTATCTTAAATCCGGTAATCTGTTTATCAAAAGAGGAAAAGTATTTTAGAACATCCTCTCTGACCTTTTCGTCTTCCACGAATCCTTTCGGCAAAGACCTTGATAAGAAAAGGTTCGTCATTTCATTGCCAAAATCCGCAAATTCATTCAAGAGAAACCAATCTCGAATCTGCTTGCATTTTTCAACCTTTAGCTTTGCCCCTAAAGAAATAATCAAAACTTGGCGATTTAGTGCTACCTCGATGTTATCACGGCTTACCTTTGCAATGCCTCTTAAATCCAGTTCCTGCTTTTCTGTGTTTCTATAAAAGACGGACTTGAATTCCCGCGCACTTTTTGCTTTTGTATTGAGCCATTCTTCAGTTATGCCCGTTTCGTCAATACAAAATCCGTAATTGTATGTTTTCTCTGCACTCTCTCCCGGAATGGTAAAATACACTTCAAACAGGGATTCTGCTTTTCTTGCACGGCTGTCAAACAGAAAGGGGGTCGGTCTGGCATCTGCAAAAGTCTTATCATCATCTCCATAAAAAAAGGAATTTTCTACATATGCCGTCATAAACTCAAAAGCACTGTAAACATTCGACTTGCCGCTTGCATTCGCTCCATATACAGCTGCAACCGGAAGTATTTTCTCACCGCCGATGGTTACCACGCTGCTTTCAAATTCCTTCATCTTTGTTGCCGATAAATCAAGGGATGTTTCATCGCGAAAGGACTTATAGTTTTTGAAATTAAATTGTATCAGCATGGCTGTTACCTCTCTTTTCTATTGATAGATTTGGTGGTTCATAGTTATTATATTCCCTATTTCGCAAAATGTAAACACGATTTTGAGATTTTTTCTCATTATCTTGTATATTTTCATTAAATCTTCTATTTTGCTCAGCGCGAAGTATCTCAACTTTCTAATTCACTTGGTCAGTTAAATTTATATTTTAACTCACATATGGTGAGTTAAACAGGAGAGTTAAAGACGTTGAATGGGGAGTTAAACTCGAAACAGGGGTCTTAGGGGTTCCCCTTAAATACGCGTTTTTTCGCCGTAGGAGTAAAAATGCACTGCTTGCTAATTCATTGCAGCAGAGCTTCCTCGTCTTTTGCCTTCCGAAAAGAAAAGCCCCTGCAGGCTACGCAGGAGCAAAATTTCATCATATTAAATCACAAATTACCTTACAGGCTCGCTCGTTTCTTTCGCCTTTGTTCGGGTCGGAACCGCAAGCAGTTCTCTTGTCCGCAAAGCAATCTGTTTTTCGATCGCCGTCAGCTGTTCTTCCGGCAGATTCATGGATGGATGGCGTGTAAAGGTAAAGCCAATCAGCTTTCGCAGCTGCGCTTTCTGCTTGGTGCCCATTACCTCTCTGCAGACTTCCTCATAAGAAATCCGGTACGGGTTGGAGCGGGTCTTTGCGTACGCGTCCAGTTCCTTAAAATCTTCCGGCATTGCGTAGTTAAACAGCGATAATCCGTTATCGAAGATCGGTGCAGGCGCAAGGATTTTTCCGGTATGGTTATCCCGAAGCACACCGAAGTTTCCAAAGTGCCTGTCTTCGTTATAAACAATCGCATCGAAAACCAGCATGCTGCACATCTGCTCATAAAAATCTTCGCCAAGAGATTGGTAATAGTCCAAACATTTTTTTAGGGTCGGCTTTTTCAGAATTCTGCCGATGGGAACAAACGAAGTGTCTTTATCGGTAAACAGCTTGCACTTGGACGCCAAAATGTCTTTCCAGTTTTCCAAATCATAGGAAACACAAGGAAGACCCATGGTCTTTGCGATCTGGCACGCATAATATTCGCTGTATGGTTCGTTTCCGGTATTTGCCCCGCCTTCCGTGCCGCCTTTATACAGATAAATCCCGTCGCCCTCAATCAAGCGCCATGCCTTCCGCAGCATACCGTTTGTGGTCAGTTCCGGTGAAGTGGAGAAAGCCCCTCTGCTTCCGCGCGCGCCTGTATAGGCAACCAGCGCAAGTGCTTCGGAAAAACGGTTTTCATAAAGATTGTACGCATCGAATTTTCCTTCAAAACCTTCCGGCACGACCCAGTAGCTGTCACCAAGCGACAGCCCCATGCAAACATCCATAATTCCTTTGGTATCATTGACGCTAAGTCCGAGGGTCTTTAGGATTTCATCAACAAACTGCCTGTTTTTTGGAATCACTCGTTTTTCCAACCAGCTCACAATGCCTTCTTCCGTAAGCTCTAAATCCAGCGGAAAGAGAGGTTTCCTTTTTTCATCCACGGAAAGAATCTCTGCCGTCAGTCCCTCTAAGCTCTTTGCCGCAAGCGAAAAGGTGATGAGATTTTCATCATAGATACGAAGGGTGTACCTGTTATCCATCGCGATTCTCCTTTCTTTCCTCTCATTATACATGATTCTTTCTGCACTGTCATCTTTTCCGTCCACTTTTTTCGCACCTTTAGCGCTCCGGCAGGTGCTGTCATTCGTTCCGCTTCATCGTGCCTCCTGCTCTTTGTGTTTCGGGCTTTGCTTTTTCTGCTTTTGTTTTCTTTTCTCTTCATCCGGATTCAAAAGGTCATTGGCTCGAAAGCTGTAATAATTCGCCTTGTTCTCTCCGACGATAATGTGATCCACCACATGAATTCCTAATAGCTTGCCCGCTGCTTCCATCCGTTTTGTTGTCTTCCTGTCTTCTTCCGATGGTGTCAAATCGCCACTTGGATGGTTGTGCATGAAAATGACCCCAGCGGCATTTGATAAGATGCTGGCTTTGAAAACCTCGCGTGGATGAACTGGGGCTGAGCTCAGTTCACCCATGCTGATGATACTCATGCTTAAGGGCTTTCCCTTTGCGTTTAGATGCAAAGCGCAAAAGGTTTCCCTGTCACAGTTTCGCAGCTCCTTTTGCATTAGAAAAATGGCATCATTCGCAGTTTGAATCAATTCATTTCCAAAGAGCGGCGTATCGTCAATCAGCTTTACCCGTACCACATTCAGGTTTCTTTCGTCCATCCCAAACCTCCTTTCCTTCTTCTGCATTACCATCTTCAATAATCAAAATCACATTTTCCTTCAGCCCGTTTTCAAGATAGGCTTCAAGCTCTTTGCGGTTCATGCATAAATTTTTTTCCTGCTCCATTTTGGCTCCTTTCCTCTATTTGTTTCAGCTTCATCATCAGATAATCGTTGACATCTTTCCCGCAGGGCGGCGGTGCATTGATGACTTGATAGTCTTTTTGAAAGATTTCAATTATCGCCTGTGTAAAGCTTCTCCCCGCACTGTCATTATCAAGGTGCAGCTTGATTACTTGGATATTTTGTTTTTCATGCAGCATATGATTAAGAGATGGCGGAAGACCTTCCTCAACGGAAAAGCAGCAGCCGCCAAGGGATACATAATGTTCCGCTTTCCAGTCCGCGCCTCGCATTTTTTGCAAGGTTGCATAGGATAACAAGTCGATTGCACTTTCAAAGACATGAACGGTAGTAGACTTACCTTCCGAAAAGGAAAACGCGTAGGCTTTCCTGCTTCCTGCCGCCTCTCCTGCAAAGCGTTTTGCTCCGGTACTTCGGAGAGCCGCATAAGCAGGCTCTCCGTTTTCACTTAATCCAACAAAGACTGCGTTGTGATGTGGGAAAGATTCATAAATCAGTCCTTTAGAAACAAAATAGTCTATAATGTCCCTGTCAATGCCGCGCTGCATTAGATAGGCTATGACACGCGTACTCTCCTTTGCTTTTTTGGGCAGGCAAAACGGAATCTTCGCTTTCATGCTTTGTGATAGTTTCGGCGCGGTCTCTGCAAGCGGAATCCGCTCAAGCTCCAAGATATGCAGTGCTGCTTTGCGAAACTCCCAGCCTTCCACCGCGACCAGATAGTCAAGCGCACTTCTGCCGCCGATACTGCGCGACCACCAGTACCACTTACCGTGGTCGATTTTTAAGCTGTCATGCGTCCGCATGCGATAGCGATTCGGCCCGATTGGGACAAGTTCCCAAGGCTGCTGCAGCTGCAGATAGGTCAGTAGGTCAAGCTGCCTTGCCTTTTGAATCATTTCATCTGCAAGCTTCGCCATTTTCCCTTTCCATCCTTTCCTGTCTCTGATGCTTGATTTCCCGGTCTGCCGTTTTCTGAAGCGAATTTGATAGCACTTCCATATAATCGGTTTCTTCCTTTAACCAGTACTGATAACAAGTTTCCAGCGGTTTCGGCAGTTTTAAAAGTGCCTTTGCCTGTTTGTCATCAAGAGTGCCTTCCTCAGCGGCATACAGGATATCCCGTTTGGTTACATCTTCAAACGCGTGCTCAAGTGCCAGATTCGCAGGCAGCTTTTCAAGTTTTCCCCGAAATTCTTGATATTCTCTGTCCATTTTCCTTAGAAGTTTTTCCGCTGTTTTACCGTTCATACTCGCGCTCCCTCCTCTTTGGCTTTTCGACTGCAAAGTCCTCATGCATCATCCGGATTTCTCTCGTTTTGCTGTCATAGCAGTAGACATTATCCGATAAGAAATCTTCCGGCGAAACGACTTCCCGATTTGCAATTCTCACAAGGTCTCTGACATCGGAAAGAGTAATTTCCTCTCGCTTTGGTACAAGCATCAAATCATCTACCGACGAAGGAAGGATATAAAAAGGCTCTTTCATCCGCTGCGTAATTTGCTCCATGACATCAGGATAAAACATGACTGCCGCGCCAAGATGAAACTCGGCGTTTGTCAGGTTATACAGCCTGCCGGTAAGACTTCCTGTTTCCGCTAAGCAGTTTTTCGCATTTTCAAGCGGAAAAGGACAGGCTTCGAGATTGAATAAAAGCGGCGGCAGTTTCTCCTGCATATTCTCCTTCGCTGTTTTCTCAAGTTCCTCTAAGTTCACACCCCATTGGCTGTACCTTGGGTTTGTGACCTTGATACGCACATTTTCATCCACGCGTATATAAAAGACCTTTGCCAAATCCTCAAACGGCAGATAGGTCGCATCCTGTAAATAATCGGCATTCTCTTTTCGATTCACTAAGGTAAAGATTACTTTATCTTTTACAGTTTCATAATTACAAATATCTACCGTCTGCATTTTATCGGATATGTGTTTTCCCTCGGTTTCACGCTGCTGATATTCCTCTGCCATCTTTTTGAGAATGTTTCCGGCAAAGACTCCCTTCGCGACAGCCTCATAGCAAGGCGCAATCGGAAGCAGTAAGACCGGACCCGTCCCCCGCCGAATCCCGACCTTCCTTTCCGCAGGTCTGTTCGCTTTACCCACATCCTTAATTACGACCCTGCTGTCCCGATAATGTTCCGGAAAATAGGAAATCCACTCTTTTTTCAGCATCTCCTCAAATTGTGACAAGGTAATCATAGTCTGCTTCCTCCTTTTCTTCGTTTTCTCTTTGATTCAGCAGTCTGTCATAGGCTGCTATGCGCTTTTCTGCCGTTTCTGGCTTCGGTTTTACCGTTTTTTCCATGATTAGATTCATAATTATCTCCTTTTCATCTGGTATCTTTTGTCATTTCTTTTGTTCTTACTTCTTCTTCGACTTCAACGCACTCCTCTGTAATCTGCGGACTCTCCGGCTGATCAAGATTTAATAGGCTGTCAAGTTCCTGCAGCCGCCTGCTCTTTTCCTCCAGCTCTTCTTCTCTTGGGAATGTCTTTTTCAGCTCCTCTTTTGCATTTTTCATCTGTGTCTGAACTTCCTGCAGGGCTTGCTTTGCTTTTTCCAAGTTTTCCGGAATCTTATTGATCGCATGTTCGATACGCGTAAGGTTTCCAAGTCCGTCATCGCCAAGAATCACCGCATAGTTCATTTCCGCGCGCAGCTCCAAACGATACTGGCGCTCAAAGGTATCAAAGGATAAAAACATGGCAAACCCTTTATAGCTTCCAATCTCTGCAGGGTTTGCCGATTTCATTCTCTGGCAGGCAATGAGCAGTGCCGCCCCTGCCTGTTTCTTTTCCGTGTAGATTCTTCCTTCCAGCGTCATTTCCGTAAATTTTTCTTCGGAAAGCAGAAGGCTTGCAATCCGTTCCATATCCTTCTGATAACCGAAAATCTGTTCCTTCAGCTTTCGCTCTTTCTGCGGATAGACACGCAGAAGTTCATCTTCCATTTCATAGCGGCTGCTAAGAAAATTTTGTTTGAGAACTTTCAGGCGGCTGACCTGAATATCAAGATCCATTTTCTCTTTGATGTAGGGATTTCCCGACGCAAGCATTTTAATCTCGGCATACGACAGCGCTGCCTCATCCACATCTTCTGCAGAACGCACTGGTGCCTTTGAGGTATAGATCTGGCTGATAAACCGCTGTTTGGATTCTACAAGCTGATAAAGATAGGCGTCGAAGGTGCCTTCTGTGACATAACGAAAGATTTTTACAATTTCGTTTGTGTTTCCCTGCCGGATGATTCGCCCGCTTCTCTGCTCAAGGTCAGACGGACGCCATGGACAGTCAAGGTCATGCAGGGCAATCAGCCGCTGCTGCACATTGGTGCCTGCGCCCATTTTCTGGGTGGAACCAATCAAAACACGTACCGCTCCTTCCCGCACGCGGGAAAAAAGCTCCGCCTTTTTCGCTTCGCTATCTGCCTCATGAATAAAACGAATTTCTTCCTGCGGCACGCCTTTTTGCATTAGTTTTTCTTTGATGTCATGGTAAACATCATAGCCATCCTTTCGCGGCGTGGAGAGGTCGCAAAAAATCAGCTGCGTCAGTTTCTTTTCTTTTCCTGCTTCCCAGATGGCATGGACATTTTCTACGCAGGCATTGACCTTGCTTCCTGCAAAGTCCGGCAGCATGGGATTTAGAAGCCGCTGCTCCAGCGCCAGTTTTCTGCCGTCGTTGGTCACTTTGAGCATATTATCTACCTCTACGGGAACCGCTTTGCTTCGGATCTTGTCGGCTCGTTCGGAAAGCCCCTCTACCATTTCCGTCTGAAATTCTGATGGTCTTACCGAAACATTGATAAACTCCGCCTGCGGTACCGGAAGATTCAGCATATCTGCAGTCTGAATATCTGCAATCTCCTTAAACATCGTCATCAGTTCCGGCAGGTTATAGAATTTTGCAAATCGCGTTTTGGCGCGGTATCCGGTGCCTTCGGGTGCAAGCTCAATCGCAGTCACCGTTTCGCCAAAGGTCGAGGCCCATGCGTCAAAAGCCTCCAGCCCCATTTCTTTTAAGCGGTCATATTCTAAATACCGCTGCATGGTGTAAAGCTCGGTCATGGAGTTTGAAACCGGCGTTCCGGTCGCAAAAACAACGCCGCGTCCTTTTGTAAGCTCATCAAGGTAGCGGCATTTTAAGTATAGGTCGGTTGATTTGAGTGCTTCGGTCTGTGCAATCCCTGCAACATTTCGCATTTTGGTATATAAAAAGAGGTTTTTGTAGTAATGCGCTTCGTCGATAAACAGGCGGTCAACGCCAAGCTCCTCAAAGGTCACGACATCATCTTTTCGGCTTTGGTCGCTTAGTTTTTTCAGCTTGGTTTCCAGTCCTTTTTTCATTTTCTCAAGTGCTTTTACCGAAATCCGCTCCCCACCCTGTCTTTTCAGTTCTTGTATGCCGCAGGAGACGGCTTCAATTTCCTGTGTTAGCAGTGCCTCCTGCCGCTCTTTTGAAATCGGAATTTTTTCAAATTGAGAGTGTCCGAGAATCACAGCATCATACTCCCCGGTTGCAATACGGCTGCAAAAGCGTTTGCGGTTCTTTTTTTCAAAATCCTTGCGGGTTGCAACCAGCAGATTCGCTGCCGGATACAGCTGCAAAAATTCGCTTGCCCACTGCTCAATGAGGTGATTCGGTACTACAAACATCGGCTTTTGACAAAGTCCAAGCCTTTTGCTTTCCATTGCTGCTGCTGTCATCTCAAAAGTTTTTCCTGCCCCCACGCAATGTGCAAGCAGGGTGTTTCCTCCATACAGTACCCTTGCGACCGCATTCTTTTGGTGCGGCATCAGGCGAATTTCCGGATTCATGCCGTGAAAGCGAAGGTGGCTTCCGTCATACTCGCGCGGCCGAATCGCATTAAATCTTTCGTTATACAGCTTGCACAGTCTACGCCTTCTTTCAGGGTCTTTCCAAATCCAGTCCGTAAAGGCCTGCTTGATCTGCATTTGTTTTTCCTGTGCGATGGCGGTTTCTTTTGCATTGATGACCGCCTGCTTTGTCCCTTTTTCATTTTCAAAATAATCAAATACCCGGGCATCTCTTAAGTTCAGCGTCTGCTCCATAATCTTATACGCGTTCACACGCTGCGTTCCGTAAGTGCGATAGACTTTCAGGTTTCCGGTATCAAAACTCTTGTTTTCCACGCGCCACTGCCCGGTATACTTGGAGTAGCGCACACGAATACGGTCTTTCAGATAACGCGGCGTTCCAAGAAGCTCGTGCAGAAAGTCCGTAATATCGTTTTCCGGAATCCATGTACTGCCCAGCTTTACGGAAATCTCACTTGCCGTAAGGTCTTTGGGCTGTACCTTTTTAAGGGCGGTAATATGCTCGGAAAAGACCTCCGGCTCAAGCTGCGCGCGAAGCACTGCAAACTTCAGCTTTTCCCGCACATTGCCGGATAGATATTCGTCCGCCGTCAGATACTTTTCCTCACTGTTTTCTGCCGACCATGCAGGATTTAAGAAAATGATGCCGCGTAGTTCTTCCTGCAGTTCTTCTTCCGTTTTTGCGCAGAGGCGTTCCATGAAGCCCATGTCGATACGCCCGCACTCCCCAAGGGATACGCCAAGTGCCTCGACTGCCGTATCGGTATGCGTGATGGCTTTCGGGCTTCGGATGGTACGCTTTGTAAAAATGTCTGCTTTTTTTCGCAGGCTGCCGTCCTCGTTTAGAATCTCAAGTGCCGAAAGCAGCACATAGGAGCTGTCATCGGAAAATACCATGCGGTTCCCCCGCGCAGAGAGAAGACCGTACTTTGCGGTAAAAGCATCGTACTTCTGATTTAATTCTTTTTGCAGCGTTTGGATTTCTTCGTCTGCACGCTCTTCCTGCTGCGCGCGAATCAGCCTTCGCAGGGTATCTCGGATCTCGATCATGCCACGCACGCGCTTTTCGGCTGCCGCAGAAATCCGGATCTCCCGCATCAGGGAATTTTCCCGGTAATAGATTTTTCCATCTTCCACGCAGTAGGAAAAGTTTCTGACGCTTGGGTCTGCAGGAATCAATTCCGTTTCTTCCGTGCTTTCTATGCTTTCAAGCTCCGGAAGGGAAAGCTCTGTCTGAATTCTTTCGGCTGCCTCTTTCAGCTGCAGGGAAAGCGGCAGATTCTCATTCGGTGCGCAGACACTAATCGGACGAAACCGTCCGCTTCGCATTTCAATTTTCCCAAGTACCATTTCAGGGTGCTCGATAAAATATTCGTTGATGGAAATTCCATCTTCCCTCTTTCCAAGATAAACCCAGCTTGGCAGGATATCGGTCATGCGTTCCCGCTTTTTCAGAAATAAAATATCTGTCGTTACTTTCGTGCCTGCGGTTTTCTGAAAGGCCGTATACGGAAGCCTGATAGCCCCTATAAGCTCTGCCCGCTGCGCGATGTACTTTCTGACGGACGGATTTTCTTTATCTAATGTTCCTTTGCTCGTAACAAAGGCGATGATTCCGCCCGGGCGCACTTTATCAAGCGTCTTGGCAAAGAAGTAATCATGAATCAAAAAATGCTCCTGATCGTATCGCTGATCGGCAAGGCAAAAGTCCCCAAAGGGAACATTACCGACTGCGGCGTCAAAGAAGCTGTCCGGAAGGCTTGTATTCTCATAGCCCTCGTTTGTAATCTGTGTTTTCTGATAAAGCTGCTTTGCCAGCCTTGCTGAAACCGGATCGATTTCCACACCGTAGGTTTTGCAGCCTTTCATTTCCTCGGGCAGCATGCCAAAGAAATTGCCGATGCCGCAGGACGGCTCAAGAAGATTTCCCTCGCGCATGCCTGCCTGCATCAGGACCTGATAAATCGCGCGGATTACCACCGGCGGGGTATAAAAGGCGGTCAGGGTGGAAGCCCGAGCCGCCTTGTATTCTTCTTCACTTAAAAGTGCCTTCAGCGCCTCATACTCGCTTTTCCAGTCAGTCTTTGTCTCATCAAAGGCATCCGAAAGCCCGCCCCAGCCGCTGTAGCCTGCAAGAATTTCCTGCTCAGAGGGATTTGCAAGTCGTTCTTCGCTTTCCAGCTTTTTCAGCAGCCGAAGCGCTGCAAGGTTTTTCTGAAACTTTTCTTTTGGTGTTCCCTCTCCGAAATGCGCATCGGTAATATGATACTGAAAAAGCTCTGCGGGCTTTTCTTTTTTTTCGGAAGGCTCTGTGTCCTCCTGGAGCGGATTTCCTAACGCTGGCTCGGCATCGCTTTCTTCTCTTAACTCCCGATACGGCGTGTCGATAGCGTTTCTTTCCAGTAAATGCGCATTTCCCGGTGTCTGTCTGACGCGTTCTTCAAACTGCAAAATTGGCAAGCGCTTATGAATCAGCGGGCAGCTTGGGTCGTAAAGCTCGACCATTTCGTTGTCCATAGAAAGAATCTCATATTCCGCTGCGCCAAGAAAAACGCGGTCGCCAAGATGAAAGACATAGTTCTCTTCCTGACTTTCTCCTGCCGTTTCCTCTTGCCACTCTCTTTGGCTTTCCTTTTCTTTTTCAGACTCTGCAAAAGCGTCCTTTCTTGCTTCCTGCAGGGCAAGCCATGCCGGATACTGTTTCTTTTCCTTTGGACTTAGATACTGCCCTGTGGCGATCAGCTGTCCGATACGCTTTGCAGCCTCCGTCCACTTTAGAATCATCTTCGGGCTGTCCTCCGAAAATCCACTTCTCAGCTTAATGCCCGCCCCTGAATGATCTTCACCAATGCCAAGCCCTCTCTTGATTGGATAGCGTCCGCCAATGCCGTATTCTTTTTTCAAAAACTTTGCATTTTCTTCGAGCGAAAGATTTTTTTCAAACTGCTCGTAAATGCGGAACTTCCCGTTTTCAAAGCCGCTTCCATGCGTCAGAACTTCGTCGATGATTTCCTGCGTGAAGAACGGGTTTTCCGTCGGAAGCTCTGCAAAAAAGCTTTCCTGTTCTTCGATTGACGGCAGCCGCTCTGCAGTGTCGTAAAGCTTACCAAGAAGCCTGAGACTGTCAAAATGTTCTGAAATTACGCCCCAGTCATAGTAGCCTTCTGCCGTCCTGCTAAGATAGCTGCCCTCCCATAGATGTAAAACGTTCTGATACGTCTTATATCCGACGCGTCTATCTCCTGCAAGCATCAGTTCGGTATAGTCGTTATTAAAGATTTCTCGCAGGTAGGAAATACGCTCCTCGGTATCCCGGTGCAGCTCAAAGAATTTTCGGATGTCGCTTTTCTTCACCTTCAGGTGCGGCGTGGTAAGCAGGATCGCCTGAATGTCTTTATCGCCATGAAAAAACGGAAGCTTTAAGACTTCCGTTTTTCGGTCATAATATGCTACTTGTAGATCAGTTCCGTCTCCACGATCTCCGTGGCTCTTGCCTGGATATTGTTCATCTTCTGTACCCAGAGCATCATGTTTTCGTCTTTCAGTTTCTCGTTGACCTCTTCTGTTTGCATCATCTGCCGGATCAGCTGCTTCTGCATCTTGTGCGCCTGTCTGTCGATTTCCGAAAGGTGCTGTAATAGCTTGCAGTCCGTCAGAAGCTGAAAGTATATCATTTTTCGTTTCTCCCTTAGAAACTGCTGCCGCATTCTCCCGAAGCGCCCGATCTGTATTTCTTTTTGCTCCGGCATCGTGATGTTTGGAATTTGATAATCCCCTTGCTGGCTGTAGCTGATTTCCTGTTTCATGTTCTGCGCCTCCTTTTTCCTCTTTTTTCTTAGTGTACGCGAAAAAATCGATTTGTTCAATTGTGCGATTTTCTTCTTTTTCCTCTTTTTGCAGTGCGCGCACGGTTTTTCCGATTTCCGTAAGTGCTATTTGCGAAAGGTCACTGACCAGATTTCCGAGAATTTGAAGCGTTTCTTTTGTATTAAAATCGCGTGCTAAGGTAAGAGAATCGGTCAGCGCCTCTGCCTCCTTTGTAAAGCCAAGCCTTTTTAAAATCAGATACCTGCTGCTTGCTGCGGCAGCTTCCGTAAGACAGAGACTGAGGTTTTCTTCATCCAAGATGGAAAGCCTGCTTTGCCCTTGCAGTTCTTTCAGCGCAGGCAGATAGTCCATGCGGTATTCTTCCGCTGCTGCCTGCATCGCTGCCTCTACGGTTTTCGGAAGGCTCTCGTTTTTCTCCGGCATGTCAAATGCCGCCTCTAAACTTTCGATGACTTCCGCTTCGTATGCGTCCTGATAGCTCCAAAGCGGGACTTTTCTCGCATCCTTTCCTTCATGAGTATCGGAAATATCAAAGTAGTAGCGGATTTTCTGCACCGTATCCGGTGCTTCGTCAAAGACGGCAATGCCTTTTGCGCCGCGATTTACCCAGCGATGAAAGACCTTGTTCCATTGCTCAATCGTAAGGACTGCGGTTGCGTCCGGGCGCTGTGCATAAAGAAGCACCTGCTCGTCAAAGCGCAGCTTGAAATTATATCCTGCGCAGTCCAAAAAGCCTTTCCAGCCTTCCGTCTCTTCTGCAAGTGCTTGTAAGGTATTGCGATACAGCACGTCGATTTGATAGTGTCTATCCCTCAAGCGTGTTCCTCCTTTCTTTCTGCTTTTGAAAAAGCAAGCAGCCCCATTCAGAAGCTGCCCCCCTCTCTTTTCTTTTTATTATGCAGGAAATATCGCTGTGCGATATTTCTGGAATAACGACAAAAGCACCTTGCAGGGCTTCGATTTCGTTATGCACACTTTTGTCTCTCCTGTTTTTCCTCCGCAGGCTCCTCTTGTTTTTTTCTGCGTGTTGCCATAGATAGCAGCATACCCAAAAGTGCGAGCCCTATCAACGCAAGCCATCTGCACAGGTCTGATTTGTCTCCGGTTTTCGGAACTTCCGTCGGCGTGTCCGGCTTCTCCGGTTTATTTGGTTTATTCGGCTTCTCCGGTTTTTCCTTGATGGTTACGGTCTGACCTTCATCGTTAATATCGGTATGCTTTGCGATCAAATCGCCCTTACTCTTCGTCTTTACATCAGATTCATAGCATTTTTCAAAGACTACAAGTTTGCTTCCGTCCTTAATTGCGGTTGCGCTGAATGTAAAGCTCATTTTGACAGTGCCGTTTGCTGTCTTTGGTGTAAAGACTTTTGAAGCCGTAACAGGCTTTCCGCTCACTGTTACTGTCTTTCCTGTCGCTTTATCCATCAGCGTACCTTTCATAAGATAGGTCTTGCCCACTTCAAAGTTGTAATAGGAAACCGTATCGACAATCGTTACCTTGCTTCCTGCGGCAATCTTCTTTTCGCCGTCTGTTCCGGTTGCGGTTGTTCTGATTTCAGGTTCTTTGTCCTTTTCATTTACCATGTCAACTTCGGCTACCGTCCTTCCGTCTTTGCCGATTTCGACTGCGTAATACTCGCCGTCACACTTATAGCCTGCCGGAGCTTTCGTTTCATGGTAATAATAGATACCCGGCGAAGAAAAACGAATCATTACCTTGCCGTACTCGCCTGTAACAAACTTCTGGCTGAAATACGGCTTTTCGTCTCTGACGATGTTTCCGTTTTCATCCTTATGGCTGCCGTAAATCTCAAACTCTGCGCCTGCGAGCGTCTGTCCGTTTTCCATATCGGATTTCGTGATTTCAAGGTAATAATGAGGATTTCCCGGAGTGTTTGGTGTGTCCGGAAGCTTTTCATTTTCCACTTCTATCACATACGGGTCTTCTGCCTTTGCGATACGGAACTTGTGATAGCCGACTTCCGCCTTGTAGCCTGTCGGTGCTTTAACTTCCTGCCAGAAGTATACGCCGTAGTCAAGGTCCATAGAGGCTGTACCATCTGCCTTTGTGGTAAATGTGCCGATAAGTTCTCCCGGTACGCACTTCCAGTCGTCCTCCTCTGTGAATTTTGCCTTGTAAATTGCAAATTCAGCACCTGCAAGCGTCGTTTTATGGTTGTCCTTATCGACTTTCTTAATCTTTACAAGCGGAATATGGTCGTTCTCAATAGCAAAGCCGTCCTCGTTGTCCGAGTTAATCTTAATCATCATGCGGTCTGCAGATGTGTCCTGTCTTGCAAGTGTGACATTCTTTGAGAAAACATAGGTGTCGCTCGCCGCCCCGTCTGTTTCAAGCAAGGAATTTTCGCCATCGGCAAAGCCTCTTGCCAGTACATTCTCAATGTCGCATTTTACATTGCCGTACTTGTCCATGCTAACGGTTACGGTTGCACCCTTTGTAGTCTTAAAGATTACCGTATCTTTCGTATTCAGAATGATTTCGCCGCTTAGGTCAAGGTTTTCGGTTACGGTTTTCTTGCCGCTTGTTCTTTCATACTGCGCCGGAATGATATTCAGTCCTTCCTTGTTATGGACTTTAATCACAGCACTGTGCTTGAAAATCTGATAGCCGCCCGGTGTGAGGTTGCCCTTTTCGACGGTGATCGTCTCGTAGCCAAGTTCCGGCTTACTTGGGTCAATCAGTTCTTCTTTTGCCGTTACGGTTTTCGATGCCTTGTGTGCGATATCCACGTCCACAATCACATCGTTTTTGTCCGTTCCTGCACCCGTAAGAGAGAAGAAACGGCGATAGTCATTTAAGTCCTCACCGGAAATTCTCTTCCAGATTTCTTCATACGCTGCATGATAGCCTGTATAGCTTACCGTTGGAATAAACTTCTTTTCGACTCCGTCTAAGGTATAACTGTAGGTGTTATCTTCTGTTTCGACACGCAACACTTTGCCGTTTGGCAGCGTGATGTCCGACGGCTTCTCTTTCGTTGTGGTAATGCAGATTTCGGTAAAGTCCTTATCCACATCAATCTTCACATAGCCGTTATCGTCTGCCGGGGTAACATTATAAGGATATTCCTTATCAAGCGGATAGCTTCTGCCGTCAACGGTAATCGTCGGCATTGGGTATCTGGATTCGACTGCAACATAGGTTCTGACTTCACCTTCTCTTGTCTGCACCAGCTTGCCTGTGATTCCATCTTCTGTATACGCAAAGGTTACCTTTTCGGAATAGTCGCCATTGTCCTCCCTAACAACGAACGGAAAAACGGCATCGCTGAGGATATGCGTACCCGGTGTTGCGATTTCCTTGAAGTAATATTTTCCTTCCGGAAGCTTTGCGGATACAAGTGCCTTGCCGAGATTTTCTTTTGTGAAAGTTACGGTATTGATGAGGGTGTCTTTCTTCACGGTCTTTTTCGTTACCTTCTGTTTTCCCTCAGCCGCTGCGCTAATCTCTTCCCCTGCGTAAAGCCCGAAAACGACCTTCTTGCCGTCTTTTGGCTCTTCAAAGGTATCTGACTTAAACGCCGTTTCCAAAACCTTAGAAATGTCGATTTCCACGCTGAAATAGGTGTTGTCAAACTTACTGCTTCCCCAAATGAGAGGGGCAAACTGGTCTTTCCATTTTAGTGATACAAGCCTATCTTCTCCTGCGTTATCGTAGTTATCGTCCGATTCCAATTCTCTGACAATGTAATCGCCGAGCGGAAGAAGTCCGGAGACTGCCTTTCCGTTTTCGTCAGTTGTCAGCGTCTGAATAAGCGTAGAGTTTGTATAGCGGTTGGTCTTATAGATATTATACAGGTCAAGTACGCCGACTCCGTTTCCGGAAGCGGTGTCCGCACAGTAAATATCCATTGTGTAACCGTCCGCAAAGACAAGGCGAAGTGCTTCATCTTCTTTCTGATTGGTTGTAATTTCAATCGTGTAATACGCTTCTTTTCCTGCTTCGGTTGTGTAATGTGCTTTTGCAATTACCAGCATACCGTTTGCAAGTCCGGTGTTCTGGTTAAACTCTACCTGCGGATTTTTCGGGGTTAAAAGTTCGTACCAGTTCAGATTCGTCAGCGCTTTGTTTCCTTCTGCGTCTGTCTTGACATAATTAAGGCTTGGAATGATTTCCTTGTAGCCGTGGTCTACCGCTGACTGCGGAAGCGTAATCGTTGTCTTGCACACGCCGCCGCGATAGAACATTTCTGCACGAATGCCATCCTCCCACTTGAAGTAAATCGGTGCACTAATAGGAATCGTGCGGAAAGTTGTCATATCACCGCTTGTTTCCTTTTCATAGCCGAGTCCGACTTCTGCCTGTTCGGAAATTCCGGTGTTTTGCTTTGTGATGTTCGTCGTCGCAACGCCTGTTTTTTTGTCCATGACGGAAGCAAGCGCGAAGCCGTCCCAGTTTAAGGTAAAGCCGTTTTCATCCTCCGGCTCCTGTGTGTACTCCACTTCGTAAACCTGCACAACTGCCTTTTTGAAGTTTCCTGCTGCATCGCACTCCTGCCATGCAGAAAGGTCAGAAAGAAGTACCCGTCTTACGGTTTCTCCGGTAGCATCATCTGTCTTTTCTATCATAATATAGTGCGGATCTTCTTTCGGATTTCCGGTGAAGGAAATGAGATTCCAGCCTTCCGGAATCGTATAAGATACATTTTCCACTCCGTTTTCATCCGCATTGACAAGCTTATAGGCACTGTCAAACGGCTTAAAATCGCCGCTTTCATAGTAACCGATGGCTGCAATTCTTACCTCGCCTGTGTCATTCATTTTAACAACGGCCGTGCCATTTAATACTCCCGGCTTTTCAAAGACGCAGTTATTGTCCCACTCAAACATCGTTCTTGTGGCCTTATCGTCAACGGTCTTAAATACCGGAGGCGTATCGTTTGGACCATCGAAGTTTCCGTCACCGTCTGCGTCAATTCCCGGTGTAACCAGTTCCTGATGCGAGCCGATGCTTCGCTCTTCTTTTACAAGGTCTTTCTTTGTCAGTTTATACAGCGAATAGGTCTTGACGGCATAACGGTCAGGACAATACTTCGCAAAGTCCACCGCCTCATCGTTTCCAAAGAGGAAGTTATCGTCCTTGTATTCCGTTCCGTCCGAGTACACAAGTTCCTTGCCGTCTGCTTCAAACACATAGGTTCTGTCATCTACCGACAAAGAAGATTTTCTCAACCAGTCGAGTTCTCCTGCGTCAATGAAAGAAGTAATCGGCTCTAAGATAGTATCTCCGACGCTTCCTGTCATTTCTGTGGTTGGAATGTCTGCCGTAAAGCCGTTTTTCACAGAAGTGGTCTTTGTCACATTCACCTTCGTGACATTTCTGCCGCTTGCCTGATTCTGCAGGCTGACTTCCACATCCCAGCGATAGTTATAGGTGTTATCGCTCATTTCATAGGCATATTTATAGCTTGTATCTTTCTGCTCCGGGGAAAGGTAAAGCGTGCGCTTCACATTTCCTTCGCTTGCTGCCCTTTCGAGCATATACCAAAGCTGCGCACCTGTTTCATGCTCATAGGAGCCTGTCTCGTAGTTTGCAGCGTTATAGGTTTTCGGACTGAGAAGCTTTCCAAAAAACGCTTTTACCGCCTCAACAATATTGGAAAGATGCGAGGACTTTTCCTTTGGAATGACGATTTCCTCGTCCGTTTTACTGTCGTAGGTCTTAGGACCTTCCGAGCCGTCGTTTAGGGTTTCATCTTTTGCCGCAAAGAGTCCAAAGACTGCGTCCTTAATATAGGAAACCATTTCAAAGACAGGCTCGAAAATGGTTTCTCCGTCCTTTTCTACCTTGTTAAAGCCGACAAGGGCTTCCCCTTTTTTCTCAATCTCAATCTTTGCTTTGACATTGTTATTGATTACACCTGCGACTTTGTAATACCTGGTGTATGGAAACTGCGTTTTGTCATAGGACGGATCGTTTTCGCTTGTGGTTCCGTTATACTCGACTTTCTGGAAGTAGTAGCCGTCTACATGGTCGTCCTGCTTTGTAACGGTGAATGTATAACGGTTTGTTATCATTTCGGAAAGTTTCTCAAAAGAATACTTGTCCTTATTCTGATACTTCACCTTGTTTCCGTCCGCGTCGTAGATGCCAAACTCTTCAACGGTTGCACCATAGCCGTGCTTGTTATAGTCTACCGTAAGCTGTCCTTCCTGGATATAGCCGAAGTTGTGATTTTTCGCCACGCCGTCTGCTCCATATTTACCGACATAGTAGCCTTCCGGAAGCAGCCATTCCAGAATTTCGTACTTGCCATACGGAAGTTCATATGAGATAATGAATTCTCCGTTTTCATCAAGCTCAAAAGTATAGTTTTGGCTCTTAGAATCCATCTGCTCTGCGTTTGGCAGGAAGCGGTTATAGATGCCTCTGACTTCCGTGCCGCTGTCGCCGTAGCGCTTTCGGTTTTCTTCGTCCGTGTAATCCGGATTTCCTTTATAGCGGATAAAGATTTTCGTCCCTTTCATACGAACGGTCTTTCCGGTTTCGGAATCCACCTTTACCACCTTAATCTTGTTGGTCTTGATTTTGTCCCGGATATTTCCGTCATAGCGGTTGTTCCAGTAGTCGCCTGTTCCGTTTGAAACAGCTCCGATGTCGTTTGTGCCTTTCTTGTCATAGCCGCCAAACAGCCCGGTGTCGTTTACCCTGCTGCCGTTATTTCCGTTATGCTCGCCGACATCAACAAACGCATGCTCTAAAACATACATCGGGTCGTCCGCCGCCGTTTCGGTTACTTCATAGCGTCCAAACGGTAAGTCTTTGATTATCAGAACGCCGTTTGTGCCAACTTTAATCGGATGGTCAGGACCCACCACATAGCCGCCCGAATCCCGGGATACGGTATACTCGTAGGTTCCGCCCGAAAGTACTTTCGGCGTACCGCTTACCAAATGAATATATTCGCTTCCCTCAAGGCCGCCGCTAACCAGTTTTACCGTCCATATGGAGTTTTGCGAAATGTTTAAATCTGCGCCGCCAAGGTTGCTGTCCTTAAACGGATTTTCTTTTTCGTTTGATTTAATCAGCTGAAGCTCGCCGCGGAAGCAGTCGTTTACGAAAGTTTCTAAATCATACTCGAGACAGTCCCCTTCCTGATTTAAGGCATCGCCCCACGGGTCTGTGGTTGCACCGAGCTGATAATTATTTCCGTCGCCTTTTGTTACATCATAGCCTACGGTGTACTCCACATCCGTCCATGGAAGCCAGTCGCAGTCCAGACAGTACTGACAGGTATCGTGTGTTTCTGCGTAGTAATGAACCTGATAGGTTCTCTCGCCTGCGTACTTATCCGGGTCAATATATCTTCCTTCCGGTCGGTACTCGGTAATGCGGTAGTCTACCGTTACATCCCACACCCTCTTGGTCGGTGACTTCGGAGAAGTATGGCGGTAGCCGATGATGTTTCCGTCCGAGTCATAGATTGGATGCGCGCAGCCTGTGAGTGTCCCGGATTCGGTAAGAAACTCTTCCAAATCGTCTTTTGTGACAAACGGCTGGTCGAACAGATTCTGCTCGCTCCCATATTCATCCAGCGTAATCGTGTCAACGGTTTCCCATCCCTTTCCTGCGATGCTTCGCTCTAAGGTATAGGTTGCATTCAGGTGTGCATCGCCCATCGGCGTATGCTGCTCATCATCCCAGCCGCCGTTCTTATCAATCTTTTCTACCGGGAAGCTGAAAGTCGGAAAATATTCCACATCCGGCGGTTCGCACCGTTCTCCGCTCGGCTCTTCCGGCGGAGGGCTGTTTGTCAGCTTTAAGTAGCCGGTTACCGGGTCTTCCAGTCCGGAAATCATGCCCTGTGTATGTGCCTGTGATGTCTTGTGTTCCCAGAAGTAAAGCTGATAGAGGTTCTTATCTTCCTTGAATTTTTCCTCTGCTCTCTTTGCCGCAGCGCCGTTATGCTTTACCATGATGGTCTTATTCAGCACTTCCGCGCTTTTTACTATGATGGAATACTTCTTATTTGCCTTATCATAGGTCAGCTCTGCAAGGCTCTTTGCAATCTTCTTTTCGCCGCCGCTGCTTGTTTCTTCCGCAAGGTAAAGATCATCGCCGTAGCTTCCTGCCGCAACTTCGATGGTTACCGGATAGCTTTCGACTTCGCCGAGCGCAATTTCTTTCGGCTTTTTCTTGTCTATGCTTGCGATACTTGCATCAAAATGTTTATATTTCTTGATTTCCTTTACCATGAAGTTGTAAATATCTTGTGCATTGCTGTTTAAGCAGTTATAGAAGTGCGTCTTTGGAATCTTCTTAGTTCTCGGACCTTCAAAATAGCTTTGGTAGTACAGCCCGCTTGCCTTCAGCGTAAAATCCTTGTCAGTACGCTGCATCTGTCCGCACTCCCAAATGAGTGCCTGCGATGCTGCAGTCCAAGCGTTCATGCTGCCGCTTCCTTTGTAGCCGAGGTCGCGAAGTTCCTTCATGGTGGACTCTGTGGTCGGTGCAAACATCATAACGGTTTGCATGTTGTCAATGACTTGTTCGTTCTTTCTATCATATGCTCTTGCATAATATGACTCATCTCTTCTGTTATATGCTTTCAGTTTGTCGGAGCGCTGCACCACGCCATGCTCCACGCAGTAAACGAGGATGTCTTTCTTTCCGGTGGCAATCTCAAACTTGTGAATCTTGCCACCATCCCCATCTTCCACGCAAGGGCCTATATCTAAGTATGCTTCATTGGGTCCTTTCATTTTCGAGTTATATCTTACAACATGAATTTCAACTGTTTTTCCCGACAGCTTGTTTCCGGTATCGGACTGCTTGAGCGTACCGGAGTAGCTTGCCGCAAATGCAGTATTGTCATAGCCGAGTAAATTGGAAAACGGCATATAGGTGAAAATGACTGCGATGGCAAGTAAAAGTGTGAATATTCTATGTCCTGTTGTTCTACTCATTTCCTTTCCCCCTTTTAGGACATTCCTATGGCAGTTTTTTCTGCCCTCTTCATAGTGATAACTTTCTCTGTGCGTACCGTTTGGTGAGGCTCTTGCCTCTTCACGCCTTCTTTTTCTTTCGCATTTGTGGTAAATCATGCTTCCTCTCTTTCCACGAAAAAAAGACACTATGTCAGCCATAATGTCTTTTCGTTTTACTTTTCTTGTGTAGTTATTTTAATATCCAAACTAAATAGTATATATCTGTTTCGTCTTGCGGTCCACCAAGCCCCATCGGCGATCCTTTTCTCATTTTGCGAATGAACATATATCCATTGCCACCGAATTCATCATAAGTGAAGCCGTCAATATATGAAGTATAGGATTCCGTTAATAGGTCAATGACTGCTTCCGGAGTTGCGTAGCGTGAGAAATAGTTTCTCTGCGAACCTGTAATGTGATAGCTGCCACCCTCTGGCTTAGAACCCGGATATTCACCTGCGGCTTCGTCCCATGAACCTTCTCGTCTGTCCTCAACTACAAAGTTTGGATAATTCTTCTTCGTCCAAGACTTTACATTTTTCTGTACGGTTTCAAAGATATAGTCGATGTTCTCTGCTGTGATTTTTTCTTTCGCAGTCTGTTCCTTAGACCACTTGCCATAGACTTTCTTTCCGCTTACTGTCTTGTATGCTCTTACTCTGAACTTGTACACGGTATCGTCTTGCCATATTGCAATATCGGCACGAGTTTTCGAGTAGAACTTCTTCATAAACTGATTTAAGGTGTACTTTTCCTGCACATAATCGCCGTTTTTGTCGAAGTATCCGCCTCTCCAAATATATCCTTTCTTTCTGTTGTTCTTTGCATTCTGCTTCAGCTCTGCTTTGGCATCTTTCAAGCGTGTTTCGTAAGTGTAAAAATAGCAACGCTTGCTTGTTCTATCTTCAGTTAAATTACTGTCCTTATCATAGTAGTAGTTCTTCCAACCGCTCCACTTACCATTTCGCTTGTAATTGATTTGCTGCTCATAGCCGGTAGCCCCCTTTACTGCCGACCAGTCAATCGTAAATCCATGTATATTCATCGGGTCTTCTGTTGTTATATTCTTCTTGCTATAATATGGATGAAACCCTACTCCCACATAGGTAATCTTCGGTGTGCCGACTGTGGGTTTCTTTGTGGTCTTAGTCGCCGCAGACGCAAAGCTGAATGATGTAAATACTACAGTCAATGCAAGTACCAATGCGAGGGCTTTACTATATCTCTTCTTCATTTCCTTACCTTCCTTTCCGCTTTTCCTGTTCTAATGCTTTTCTTCTTTTGCTTGATTATATCATGCACTGCGAAAAAAGGAAATGTGCTTTCTCCCTATATCTCTAAGACTTTACAAAAAGCCTGCCGAAGAAAGAAATTTCTTTTTCGGTAGGCTAAGTTTTATAAAAGTCTTAGTCTTAGAGGAATAATTTTATGCGGTTTTATCTTGCCTCCTCTCTGCGCGCTTTCTCCTGCTGTCTTTCCCTTGCTTTTGCGTAATACTCCAGCGCCTTTAGGATATATGCCTCCCGGCCACCAATCGGCACGCTCTTTGGAATGTATTTTGAAACTTTATCCGCGTGCAATGTGATTTTCTCCTTTTGATTTGGCTTTTCCTCTTGCATGACTGACAGAATGGAATCCTGCGAAAGATTCCCACTTTCGAGCAGTTTTCGCATTTTCTTGGTCTGTGCGTGGGACGGTGAGCAGTCCTCTTGCTCCATAACATCGAAAACCTCTCGCTGTAAATCTTCGGGAATGTACGATAGTTCAACCGCTGGCGTCATTGCCATTGTCCCCTCGTCGACACGCTGCAAGAGTTCCGGAATCAAGTAGGTTAAGCGAATATATCTTCGCACTTGGTTTCTGCTATCTCCACTCTCCTGACCAATAATTTCTGCGCTCTCTAACTTCCGCCCAACTTGGGTGGAAGTTAAATCTGTCCGCTGTCCTTGCCTGCTCATCGCTTCCAGTTTCATCTTATATGCAAATGCTTTCTCACTTGGCAACAAGTTTTCACGCTGTAAATTAGAATCGACCATCACAATCGTTGATTCGTCGTCTGTCAAATTTCGCACGATACAAGGGATTGTTTTGTTTCCCGCAAGGTCGCTTGCAAATTTTCTTCGATGACCGGAAATCATTTCGTACCCGCCACCATCTTTCGGACGAACAAGCGCAGGAATCAGTACGCCGTTTTGTTTAATGCTTTCCACCAGCTTTTCCATTTCGCTGTCCATCTTCACATGAAACGGATGGTTTGGAAACTCACTGATTTCCGATAGGGAAATGTCCAGTATTTTTTCTTTGCTATCTTCTTCACGCTGCTCTTGCGTACTGAATAAATCATCGAGTGAGGCAAGATTCATCGCGAGTTCTTTCTTTTTCGCCATGACTGACCTCCTTTGCTAATTTTTCATATGCCCTGCACACAGGACTTTTCGCGTCGTATTCAAAAATGCTTTCTCCCTGCGATGGCGATTCGGCGGTTGATACAGCGACCGGAATCTCCGTCTGAAACAGCTTGATTTTACTGCTATAGGTACTCTTTATCACATTTCGTACTTCTTTTGCCAGATTTGTGCGCCCGTCTACTAAGGTCAGCAAGATTCCACTGATTCGCAAAGCCGGGTTGGTATTTCGCTGCACCCTGCTGATCGTTTTTAGCAGCTGTGTCATGCCTTTTGCCGGAAGATACTGTGCCTGCACCGGAATCATGACTTTATCGGCTGCAGTAAGTGCGTTGATTGTAATCATGCCAAGAGACGGCATACAATCAATTATGACATAGTCATAGTTTTCTTTCACTTTTTCAAGATAAATCCCAAGTATCCGCTCCCTGCTCATTGCATTTACCAAGCTGACTTCCATCGCTGACAAGTCAAGATTGGACGGTACAAGGTCAACACCTTCTTTTTGATGTAGGATTCCTTCCCCCACCGCTATTGGCTCATCACGAATTACCTTCTGCATAACATCTGCCAATGTGAATTCAAGATTATCGCCATCAAAGTAGCCTAAATATGTTGTCAAATCTCCTTGCGGGTCAGCATCAATTAGGAGTACCTTTTTCCCCTCTTTTGCCAAACCCACGCCCAAGTTGACCGCGGTTGTCGTTTTTCCGACGCCACCTTTTTGATTGCAAATGGCAATCACTTCTGTTTTCTTCAATTTTCTCACCTCATTTTTTGGTATAATAAAGGCGGAGAGTGTAGATTCCCTCCGCATATGTAACTATCTCAATTTATCTCAATTTATCTACACGAAAAATATCTATAATTATGTATGCTCTTACTGCTTATGAAAATTGAAATTCCAACATTCACATAAGATTATGCAATGTGCCAGTAAAAACTATTATAATTGTTACATCTATACACAAGGATGTAACCGAAAGACTCCTTGAGGTCAATCCGGCGTTGGCCCTCGAAGTAAAAAACGTTTTGGAAAACAATAAAGCGGAGCGTCATCTACGCGGCGGCATGGCTACCCGCGAGAAATATCTGCATACGCACAATGGTTAATCATGCAAAACAGACAGCCTTTTGCTTGAGTCCGTCTCAAGATCAGGCTGCCTGTTATCTTTTAGATATTAAGCTTTTTCTTTGCTCTGCTTACTTTGTCTTATTGTATGCTTTTTTCATGCCAAATGCCGCTCCTGCTGCCAGTACTGCAAACAGCATAAGTTCCATTGTCATAGAATCCCCTGTTTTCGGAACCGGAGTCTCCTTCTGCTCTTCTGCATCCTCATCTGGCTGCTCAGGCTCTGTCGGGTCTTCCGGCTCTTCGATATCCGGTTCTTTTACTGCGGTATCTTCATATACAGCCGTCAGTTCCACATCTGCACGCGGCATTATAAATGAAAAATCCGATGCCTCGCCTGCAGTGATTCCACCCTGCACAACTTCCCAGCCTTTGAATACCTTGCCTTCAGCTGCGGCATCCGCCTGCACCTGAATTGTGCTGCCGGAGCTTGCGCGAGTCACTTCACTTCCGAGAAAGTCTAAAGCCTTTCCGCCGTTAACCTTGATGTTATAATATCTCGTATGGCTGG
>ULSS01033306.1_pt1 | contig 29974 bp, 20 predicted proteins | sample 1956901 | NCBI WGS metagenome assembly ULSS01 (sample SAMEA4835714, study PRJEB28245) | human gut metagenome | biome: gut microbiome; material: fecal sample | place: Denmark | collected 2008
TTCAGCTGCGGCTATCCGAAGGAAATGATTAAAGAACTGATGACGCAGAATCTGCGCGGAGAGATTAGTGTTTGAGTTTACGACTGTTTAAAAGCCCGGGAGTGCTTCCCGGGCTTTTTCTATGTTGTCAGGTTTAAAACTGCATGACAGGTTCGTCATTTACATGACTGAATTCTTCTTTAACGGCTGCCAGTGCTTCAGGTTTTGTCATGAGCTCGATTGCGGTCATAACCAGCCCTTTGACGAAATTGAGTCCGTTATTGATGCCGTATTCGGAGCCTGCCGCAGCTGCCATCTCCGGTGTGTGTCCGCCTCCCATAGGGTTCGGATATTCACCGATTTTGAATATCACTTGGATTGCTGGTGCTTCGTAGCTTACATCGCCCAGATCTGACGAGCCCGGTGCGTGAATATCGCCCAAGCGATAAATCGGTTCGCTGAGAAACGGCTGAATATTGTCCACTGCCAAATTGTTCAACGCTTTGTTTGTGCAAGTATCTTTGAAGTTTTCTTCATTGTATTCCATTTTGTAAGTGCAGCCGGTGCCCAGCGCCGCTCCCGCAGCACAGTTTCTTACTCTTTCCGCCAGTTTCTTGACATCGGCTACGCGGTTTGCTCTGATATAAAAGTTTGCCGCCGTATAATCCGGAATAACATTTGCAGCTTTGCCGCCGTCCGTAATGATGCCGTGAATCCTTGCATCCGGTTTGGTCTGCTGACGCATTGCGTTGACAAGATTGAAGAAATTAATCATCGCATCAAGTGCGTTGATTCCTTCATGCGGGGCTGCCGCTGCATGTGCGGGTCTTCCGAAAAATTCAATCTTATACGCGTCCATCGCTATGGTATTAATGGATTCAGCGTTGGCAAATGCCGGGTGAGCCATCATTACGGCATCGTATCCGTCAAAGACTCCCTTTGCACTCATCGGAACCTTCGTGCCTGCGGTTTCCTCCGCCGGTGTTCCGATTACGTCAATCTGCGCTCCGTATTCGTCGGCAAATTCACGACATGCAATCCCGCATCCTACCGATACCATGGCGATTAAATTATGTCCGCAGCCATGTCCGAGTTCCGGAAGTGCATCGTATTCCGCCAGGAACGCAATTTTGGGTCCGGGTTTTCTGCCTTTATATACCGCCTTATAAGATGTTTCTATATCGCAAAAATTCTCTTCGATTGCAAAACCGTATCTGCCAAGAAGCTCCTTCTGCCAGGCACATGCTTTGTATTCCTGCAGACCCAGCTCCGGATTGTCATGGATATCCAGTGCGAGTTTTCTGAGTTCAGGTGCCAGCCTATCGACGATTTTCGATACTCTTTCTTTATTTGTCATTTTGCACCGCCTCCTCTATGCTCTCCGCTTCCGTTTCCGGAAGGAGAACTTCAATCTTGCCGGCCTTGTACATTTTCTTCGTAATGAAGTAAATCATGACGATTCCGAGAATCATCAGGAATCCTTCGAACAGCTCATACATGTCGGAAATCAGAAGATACAGCACGATGAAGAATATAAAAGGCAGAATCGCTGCTTTTAATCTTCCCTTGATGATTACGCCGCCGCCTACATCATTTCCTATGAATCCAAGCACAAGACAGCCGAACAATGCCGGAAGCACATTCGAAGCGGCCACGCCTACCGCCTCCGATGTAAGGAACGGTTCAAGCGGCATGAGAAGCACAACGCCGATTGCCAGTATTACAAGTGTTACCAGCGATGAGATCGCAATCGCAATGCCGACCACAACATCGGCCTCTTTGGTGCCCTGTTTGAATCCGGAAACCTTAATTGCGTTGATTGCCGAAGGTAATTTGAGGTTCAGTATATTTCCCGTCAGGCAGGCAAGATAGTAGGAACTTCCCATAATCGGCACTTCGCCGAACATCTCCGCGATTCCGGTCGGCACGAAAATAGCAATCAATCCGATGCCGGTAGCGATAACAGTGCCGAAGTTCGGCATAATATCATACACGATACAGGTAACGGTCGGAACCCCTACAAACAGAATAAGTGAAATAATCGTAAGAATAATGCCTTTCTTGTGCATTTCTTCAAAATACGGGTCCACATATGGTTTTGCTTTCTTTTCTTTCTTCATTTCCGCTTCCTCCTATCCAATTAAATTCGTATAAACAACAGACATGCACATTGCGCCTATCAGGCAGATCGCAAGTATGAAATCGTTCATCCACTTTGCTCCGGTCTTTTTGGCAAGCGCCGATACGCCGACCGCAATCAGTGCACTTGTAATAAAGGTGAAAAGTCCAACCAGACCTCCGAAGAGCATCGGTACAATCAGCACTACCAGGAGAGCCGTCATGAAGGTTGTCTGTGAGAGTGCACCCCATTTTTTATCTCCGCTGCCCACACGCAGCGTTCCAAGGTGCATCGGCTTGCATACGAAAATATTAGCAAGAACCGTGGATGTAATCGGAATGCACATAACCCACATGATCATGCCGAATGCATTCGCGTCTGCACTCGCAAGGTCAAGGTTTAATGCACTGAGAGCCATGTTGGAAGCCATCAGCTCGTACGATACGGAGCCGATTACCGACAGGCGGAACCACGCGTACGGAATGCCGATAACGATTACCAGCGTAACAAGTCCTATTGCGATGGCAATTGACGGTACAATCGAAAAGATTGCCGTGGACTTTATAATTTCGCTTATTTTTTCCCCGGAAATTCCCATCCCTTTTGCTTTTCTGATGCAGATAATGAGATAGTATACGCATATTGCCGCAATAATCACAAGCGATGCGATGACTAATACATACAATAAACTGCTTTCGGATACATCTTTGTAACTCATTGTTTTTATCCTCCCTTTCACTCCCGGGTACCGCTGCCCGGAGAAAATTCATTTCTTAACACGATTTTAATCCTTGCACTTGGTATAAGGTCAAGAAAAAACTCCGCACATGCAGAGTTTTTGTATATCCTTCTGTAATTGACGCTGATTATCTTTGCTCGCGTTTCGTGACGGGAATCCACAGTTCCACATACTCCGTGCTTTCGCTGTCGCAATAACAGTTTGCAATCGTGCGTGCCAAAACGCTCCCCGAGATTTCATAATCGTTGTCGCGCAGGTACGCAAAAATTTCGTCCACGCAGGCATAATCTTTGTTTGTTGCGATTCGCAGAACCGTGTACAGTGCCAATGTCGGTTCTATGACCCGAAATGTTTCAAAGTCAAAGGCCGGGGAGTTTCTGAGATTTTTCTCGTCTATGAGGGAAAGCTTTCCATCGCTTCATCCATGTTGGCATCAATTTCTTTGATGATAAAAGGCGGCGAATTGACAATTTCGATTTTCGCGCTTTCTCCCCGCGCTCTATGCTTCTCGTGTGCAATCACGCGGTCAAGTTTCGCACGATAATCCCGCATATTGCCAATCAGTCTCTGCAGCTCCTCAACCTCGGCGGCGAGCTTCGCCTCCTGTTTGACAAACATTCTTTCCGCTTCTTCCAAGGGCTCCTCATTCATTATTTTTCTGATGTCCTCAAGTGAAAAATGCTTTTTTTTGAGTCTGCAGATATAGTCCATCGTTACGATGTCCTCCCGGGTGTATATCCGATATCCGTTAAGCTCATTTTTGTCCGATGGCAGCAAACCTTTCTTGTCATAGAGTCTGACCGTCTGTGCGGATATGCCGTAATAATCGGCTATTTCTTTTACATAATAGTCTTTTACCTGATATTTCATAGTGGTCACCGTTTAATCTGTTGACGGAAATTGTCGTCTGATACTGAAAATATTAAATGATATTGTAGCTGCAACCCTCGAAAATCGTGTCAAAGCGGCAGATTCCTTTGTAACGGCAATATGCACAGGCAGATGTGGCCGCGGTTTTCATCGGGTGGATCTCAATTCCGCCGCCTGCAAGGGACTTGCAGATATCTGTCACCTTTTCGCGCACTTTTTCTCGCAGCGACTCAAATTCCTCGTCTGTAAGCAGATTGTCTTTTCCTGTCCCGCTTATCAGACCTTCCTTGTTTATGCGAATCGGCACGACATCCGATATTCCGGAAAAATCGCCTGCAACATTTCGGATAACGTTCGGATCATCCACGATTACGCCGTTCAGCTTAAAGCTTTTTTGGATTTTGTCACTAATCTCTTCCGGCCCGATGGCTGCACCTGATGCATCAACCATAGGCTCGCTTATCTTGAAATAAAAAACTCCTGCCGGTTTCATCCGGCGTTCCAGGGAGGCTTCAAGATAAAGCATGAGCTGCAGTCTGTATCCTGCCTCGACTTCCGCAACGCTGAAGTTTTCGTTTCCGGTTTTATAGTCGATTATCTTGACGCGCTCACCCGGCAGATAATCGACACGGTCGATTTTTCCTTCGATATATGCAGTTCTGCCTTCTCCGAGGTTAACCGGAATCGGCGGAATCCTTCTTCCCCGACCGAACGGGGCTTCGAAGCTGCTCCTCAGTATTTCGCCCGCACGCACCTGCTCGATTACAGCCCAGCAGACCTTTTCGCAAATGTCCGTAATCCGTCTGCCGCGGTATTTCTCCTCATTTCCGGCTTCGAGGATTCCTTCTCTGTATGTCCCGGACTTCTTCGCAATTACATCTTCCACGAATGTGCGGCACTCTTCCCTGCTGATTGTCATCCACGGCGATGCGGGGTCGGTTATTGCGATGCCCCGTGCCGTCAGGTGCCGGCTCATTTCCATAAGGCATTCGTGGTAGATGTCTCCGATTTCGCGCGGAGCGATCTCGAAGATTCGTCTTTCCTCCGGTTTCAGCCCGTACTGCACAAAGTGTGAAAACGGGCAGCGTGCGTAGCGCTCCAGCCTTGATGGGCTGAGGGAGAGTTCGGGGCTTGGTTCGAGGGCTTCCTCTCGGGTGCTTTCAATATTTCCCATATATAGTGCCGCCGTCATTTCTCGGCCCAAATCTTCCTGCTTATTCGTAAAAGCGATGCCCGCACGAATCGGTTCGAGTGCCTCAGGTTTGTTCTGCTTGAACCATGTGAGGGCTTCGTGCCAGTGCGGTGCGAGGGGCTTTCCCTCGCAGGCCGCCTGCAGGGCCTCCGTCAGGTGCCGGAGCCCTGCAGGGCCCGCGCCGACCAGCTCCGCGTCCGACTGCCGGTTGAGGGCGTCGCGGGCCACCGGCGTGTCACCAAACAATCCGGTCAGTTTTGTGAACACGCCGGACGGCCTTGCCGGGCCGCCTTCGGCGTCCGACAAACTGTAACTTATCCACAGCCGCTCACGCGGCTTGGATAAGTTCCGATAGATACCCATCCGCTCCTCGAGGAACCGCACATCATCCACCTTGCAAAGCTCAATCCCGTTCTCCTTGAACAGATTCTTCTCGTCGCTTCCGAACAGGCCCGAACCGGGCTTCTCATTCGGCAGCACACCCTCGTTGGCACCTACAACCACAAGCGCCTTCATCTCGCCGGTTCGGGTGCGCTGCATCGTTCCCATCATCAGGCCGTCCTTCGTCGGCGGCAGAATCCCGATTTCCACCTGCGAAATACCAGCCTCAAACAAATCCCGAAACGCCGCTGCGCGGAATTTTTGCTCACCCATAATCTCGCTCATCTGATCAAAAATTCCGATGACCTTGCCCCAGATCTGTGCCGTTTCCTCGGCAAGGTCAGGACGGCCCTGCTCTGTCTGCAGCACTGTAAGGTCGGCAATTTTCTCCGGCAGCTTCACCTTCTCGTACAAAAAACCATACAGCCCGCTGATAAACTCACCGCAGGTTTCTGCCTCGAAAATTGCCTCAAGATCCGGCATGAACGCCAGTGCCTTTTCTCGAACGGCGTTCATGCGCACAAGCGCCTCGGCTCCGTACTCGCTCTCTCCGCGCACAAAAGGACGCTTCCACATCGTGCCTCGAATTTTGTATTTTATCGCATAGTTTTCAAGATCCGTAATCTCGTCGTTCGTCAAATCGCCAAAACCCGATTTGAGCATTTTAATCATGAGATCCGTCCTGTATTTTTCAACAACCACATCCATCAGTGCCGTTATGTACTGCACGATGCTGCTTTGCAGGATGTCTTTGCTCGTATCCGAAACGAGGTCGATGCCGTACTCCTTGAAAACACGCTTCAGAATCGGCCCTCTCGTCTCCTGGTCGTTACAGATTACCTTGATGTCGCTAAACCGATAGCCGAAATCGCGCACCAGCTCAAGCACATAGCAAGCCGCGCTTTCGGCTTCATTATATAAGTTTGCCGCCGCCACCAGCGTAAGCGAATCTGTGCCGGTGGCGGCTACGCTCGCCGTGTCTGCATTGCCGGCTGCCTCGCCGCTCGCCACTGCGTCGGCGGCCGCCTCACTCGCGCCGCCCTCGGCTGGATTTATGCTCTGTCCGCCACGGGCGTATTTTCTCGCCGGAAGTGCGTACAGCTCCTGTTCGATAAACTGAATCTTGTCCGCCCGCTCCGCTGTATAAGTCTTCGGAATCGCACGCTTTCTCACTTCGATGCTGCGCCGTTCCGCCAAATTCTCAAAATTCCGTATCACCGTCTCCGCAAGCGCAAACAAATCCGCATCGCGTGCCTCACGCTTATCATCATAGGTAAGCACAAGGTTGACATCGGCGGCGTACTGCATCAATTCACCGATGACCGAAAGTGCTTTCGGCGCAAAACTGTCAAACCCGTAAATCCAGATGTGATTTCCCGCAACCAGCTCGGAGCGGCTGATTTTGCCGAGAAAGAGATCGATGTAGTCCTCCGAATCCGTGTATTTTCCACGGATTGCCGCCTCATATTCGCTGTAAAGCAAATACAAATCTTCCAGTTTCCTCTGCGTATACGACCCGTCCGGAACGCTCCTCGCAATCTCCGCAAGCTCGTCCGCACCGCAGTTGAACTGCTTCATCTCGGAAATGAAATTGTTCACAAGTTCGATGAAGGAGTTTTTTTCCTCGAGTCCTTTGAAGACTTGGAGCTTCTCGCGCTCTTCTGCCGCAATCGACGACAAAATCATATGCCTGCCGTATTTGTCTATAAAAGTCCGCTTGCTTCCTCCCAGCTCCTCGAGCAGCCGATAGCCGAGCCTCGACAGGGAAAGGACCTCAACGTCCATCAGTGCCTTGGCGCCGGAATGCGCAATCAGTTCGCGCTCCGCCTCCAATGTAAACTGGTCGGGAACCACCAACAGCGCCCGACCTCCGATATTGTCATATATGAACTTCTCTTTGTCGAGGTTCTCCCGACCATAAAAAATGTTCAGCATATCTCACCTCATCAAAACTCGGGTGTTTTCGCACCACGCACCGCGCCCGGCCGCTACGCTTCTGCCAACACCGCCATCAAATCCAGCGGCTTTGCGATTTCGTAATCTGCCTTTGCGTCCGTAATCAGGGCGGCACTGTCCGAAGTGATGCGCCAGTCCACCAGCACGGACTTCACGCCCGCGTTGTTGGCGCACTTGATGTCGAACGGACTGTCGCCGACCATGATTGCCTCGTCTTTTGCGATTCCAAGCTTCTCAAGGCAGAGCAGAATCGGCTCCGGATTCGGCTTGTGGACTTGCGTATCATCGCAGGAAACCATATCCTCGAAATAATCGCGAAGCCCCAGCATATCAAGGTAGCGTTCCGCCGATTCGCGCGTTCTGGAAGTAACGATTGCAATGCGGTAGCCCGCAGGCGTAAGCGCCGCAAGCAGCTCCGGAATGCCATCGAAAACCTTGACCAGCTCGTCCGCTTTGAGCTTCTGGAAATCGCGGTAGATATTCGCCGCTTCCTCCGGGTCTACGCCGGGAAATTCGCGCTCCATCGTAATCAGAAGCGGCTCACCGAAGCAGGAGGTAATTTTCTCGATGCTTTCCTCCCTGCCTAAATAATGCCTGTATGTATGCTGCCACGATGCGATAATCACATCGTTTGTATTTACTAAAGTTCCGTCAAAATCAAAAAGTACAGTGTTTATCATCTCAATCCTCTCTAAAAAGGCCGGACGGCGCGCGGCTGCGGCGCACCCGGTCAAGTCCGGTGCTGCGCACGCTGCACGCATGCCCCACAAACGGGGTATGCGTGCCGTCCGCCTTTTATTTTATTCCTTTCATTGTCAGTCCGACGCGTTTCTTGTCGTAGTCGATGGAAATAATCTTTACCTTGACCGTGTCGCCGACCGAAACGACATCCATCGGGTGCTTGATATACTTATCGCTTAACTGCGATATGTGTACCAGACCGTCATTCTTTACACCAATGTCCACGAAAGCGCCAAAGTCCACGACATTTCGCACGGTTCCGGTCATTTCCATGTCAATTTTAAGATCCTCAAACTGCTTGACATCGTTTCGGAAAACCACAGGAGGCGCGTCCTCACGCGGGTCTCTTGCAGGTTTTTTCATTTCCTCGATGATGTCGGCAAGGGTCATTTCACCGATTCCGATGTCGCCCGCCATCGCGCTCATGCTCTTTGCAAGTGACTGTGCCGGGTAAGCCTTCTTAATCTTCTTCTCCATGTCTTTATCGCCGCCCGCGCGGATTGCCTCAGGCTCAACGCCGAGTTTTTCCATCATTGCCTGTGCCGCGGCATAGGATTCCGGATGAACGGAAGTCGCGTCAAGCGGATTCGTTCCGTCCGAAATACGCATGAAGCCCGCGCACTGGTTAAACGCTTTTTCACCGAGTTTCGGGACTTTCATGAGCTGCTTTCTGTCGGAGAACTTGCCGTTTTCTTCTCTGTATTTTACGATGTTCTTGGCGATTCCCATGTTCACGCCCGCGATGTACGAAAGCAGGGACGGGGAAGCCGTGTTCAAGTCAACGCCGACTCTGTTTACGCAGTCTTCGACGACATTTGTCAGTGCGCCTTCCAAAAGCTTCTGGTTGATGTCATGCTGGTACTGACCCACACCGATGCTCTTTGGGTCAATTTTTACAAGCTCCGCGAGCGGGTCCTGCAGCCTTCTGCCCAGCGACATCGCGCCTCTGGTCGTCACATCGAGGTCCGGGTATTCCTCCGTCGCAAGCTTCGATGCGGAGTAAACGGATGCGCCCGCCTCGTTTACAATTGTATACTGAATGCCATATTCGTTTTTCTTCAAAAAGTTCGCGACGACTTCTTCAGTTTCTCTCGAAGCCGTTCCGTTTCCGATTACAATAATATCCGTGTGGAATTTGTCGATGATCTTCTTCAGCACTGCTTCGGTTCCTGCGATGTCGTTCTTCGGTTCCGTTGGGTAAATCGTCGTGTATGCTTTGAGTTTTCCCGTTTCGTCAAGCACCGCAACCTTGCAGCCAGTACGATAGCCCGGGTCGATTGCGATGACTTTTTTGCCGCGGACCGGTGGGCTCATCAGGAGATTTTCGGTGTTCTTCGCAAAAATCTTCACAGCCTCCGCCTCTGCTCTTTCCGTCAGAAGGTTTCGCATCTCACGCTCGATGGAAGGTGCCATGAGTCTCTTGTATGCGTCCGCAATCGTGTCCGTCATCAGACCGTAAAAAATCGACTTTTCGTTCTTCAAAACGGATTTTCCGATTACCTCATGCATGGTCTCTGCGTCCACAGAAATCTTTACTTTCAGTTTCTTTTCCTTTTCGCCTCTGTTGATTGCAAGCACTCTGTGGTTCGGAATCTTCGCGAGAGCCTCCGCGTGATCGTAGTACATCTCGTAAACAGTCTTTTCCTCAGAGTCCACAGCTTCTGTCAAAACCGTCGCCGAAGCAAAGGTCTTTTCTCTGACATCCTTGGTGATTTCCGGGTCGTCGGCAATCATTTCCGCGATAATGTCGCACGCTCCCGCGAGTGCCTCTGCAGCTGTATTCACTTCCTTTTCCGGGTCGATAAACGGCTCTGCCGCCTCTTCCGGCCTGCCGTCGGTCTTAAGCTGCGCGAAGAGGATCATTGCCAAAGGCTCCAGTCCTCTTTCCTTTGCCTTAGAAGCGCGTGTTGCCTTTTTTTGCTTGAAAGGCTTGTAAAGGTCTTCGACTCTCTGGAGAACCTCGGCTTTTTCGATTTCCGCCTTGAGCTCGTCCGTGAGCTTGCCCTGCTCGTCAATCAGGCGGATAACCTCTTCTTTTCTTTCCTCGAGGTTTCTCAAATATTTCAGTCTTTCGTCGAGGTCACGAAGCACGACGTCACTGAGGCCGCCCGTAACTTCCTTTCTGTATCTGGCGATAAACGGGATGGTGTTTCCTTCATCGATGAGTTCCACGGTGTGCTCTACCTGAGCCGTCTTGATTTTAAACTCTGCTGCCAATTTTGCGATAATATCCATTTATTCACTTTCCTTCCATTTCAGCTTTTCATTTATAAAGTAATCGATGTCGCCGTCCATGACCGCGTTCACATTCGCTGTTTCCGCGCCGGTTCTGTGGTCTTTTACCATCGTGTACGGCTGGAAAACATAGGAGCGGATCTGCGCGCCCCAGGTGCCCATCGAATAGTCGCCTTTGAGTTCTTTGAGGTTTTCCTTGTGCTCCTGCTCTGCAAGCTCAGTCAGCCGCGCTGTCAAAATCTTCATCGCCATTTCTTTGTTCTGGTGCTGGCTTCGTTCATTTTGGCAGGTTACAACGATGTTCGTCGGCAGGTGCGTGATACGAATCGCCGAATCCGTCTTGTTGACATGCTGTCCGCCCGCACCGCTGCTTCGATAGGTATCAATTCGCAAATCTTCCGGGTCAATCTCAATTGTAATTTCATCGTCGATTTCCGGCGTGACTTCAAGCATCGCAAAAGAGGTCTGCCGTTTTCCTGCCGCATTAAACGGAGAAATTCTGACAAGCCTGTGCACACCTTTTTCGTTTTTCAGATAGCCGTAGGCATTTTCGCCTTCGACAAGCAGAGTTGCGCTTTTGATTCCGGCCTCCGTATCATCCTGCAAATCGAGCATTTTTACGGTGTAGCCCTTCTTGTCGCACCATCTTGTATACATTCTGAGCAGCATGGAAGCCCAGTCCATCGCGTCCACGCCGCCGGTTCCCGCATGAATGGAAAGGATTGCTCCGCAGTGGTCGTATTTTCCCGTCAAAAGCGTCTTGAGCCTGAGTTCTTCCAGTTCTTCCTGCACAGACTCAAAGTCAGCCTCGATGCTCTCTGCGGTTTCCGTCAGACTTTCCGCATCCGCTCCGGCTTCTTCCTCCATCTCGGTAATCTCAATCATTTCTTCCATGTCATCGAGAGCCTTTTCCAGCTTCTCGTAATTTTCCACGGTCTGCTCCATGGATTTCTTTTCCTTCATCACTTTCTGGGCATATTCGAGCTTCTCCCAAAAATCAGGCTGTTCAATCTCCCGGTTCGTTCTTTCCAGTTCGTCTCTTACCTTTGCCAGGTCAAAGAGAGTCACCGACTTCAATCAGCGTCTCACGAAGCTTCGGAATCGCTGTTTTGATACCATCAAGCTGTATCATCGTCTCACTCCTTTTCTTAAATTCCGTATTTGCAAGCCGTCTTCGCAGCTTGTTTACTCGCTCAGGTAATTTGCAAGGTACAGCAAATCATAAAGCGGTACATTCGTCATCCAGTCCTGCTCGCGAAAGTCCGACATCGAGCTTCGCACCGCAAAACGCGGATTATATTTTTCGCAAAAAGCACGCAGGCTCCTTGCTTTCAGGTTTTCCTCGGCCTTTACCTCAAGCGGAATCACACTCGTATCCCCTTGCAGCAGGAAGTCGATTTCGCCTCTTGAGTTTGGTGTCGAATAATAATATGCCGTCACACCCAGCTCCGATACAAGCTGCTGCAAAACATATTGCTCCGTAAGTGCCCCTTTAAACTCCGTAAAAATCCGGCTGCCCTCTAAAATCACCTTTTCGCTCAAGCCCCCCATCGCTGCGAGAAGCCCCACATCCAGCAAAAACATTTTGAATGTGTCAAGCTCCATATATGCCTTCAGCGGAAGCTGCGGTTTGGAGACTCTGTGCACTTTATGAATCAGCCCGCAGTCAAGCAGCCACTGAATCGCAAGCTCGAAGTCCTTCGCGCGCGCCCCTTCCCGGACCTGCCCGTAAATGTATTTTCTGTTTTCTTTTGCAAGCTGCCCCGGGATGGAATTCCAAACCAGATTCAGCCTTGGAATCAGATTTGTCTGTGCGTGCTTCGAAAAGTCCTGCTGATAGTAATTCAGAAGATTTTTCTGAATTTCCCGCACGCTTTGATAATTCTTCTTTTCTGCAAAGGTCAAAACCGCCTCGGGCATTCCGCCGACGAAATAGTATTCTTTGAGACGCTCGATAAACTTAGATTTGAAGACTCGCATCATTTCCGTATCTCCGGCAGCAAGCAGCTTTGCGAAGCGTTCCTCACCCAAAGCCTCCAAAAATTCCGTATAACTCAGCGGATATAAATCCATAAAATCTACTTTCCCTACCGGAAACGAAGTCCCATGGTGAATGGCAACACCGAGAAGGGAACCCGCTGCAACAATACAATACTGCGGCGCATTCTCATAAAAATATTTGAGGGAGGTCAAGGCCTTCGGTGCTTCCTGAATCTCGTCGAAAATCAAAAGCGTGTCCTCTGCCTTTATCTCAACTCCGGTTTCTGCGCTGAGCGCCAAAATCATCCGCGCAATATCAAAATCCATTTCGAAGATTGCTTTCGCTCTGTCATTATTCTCAAAATTGACATATGCAGACTTCGCAAACCGCGTCCTTCCAAATTCTTTCATCAGCCATGTTTTTCCAACCTGTCTGGCTCCCCGAATAATCATCGGTTTTCGTCCTTTTGAATCCTTCCATTGCTCTAATCGTTTTATCGCATGTCGATTCATTGTATCACATCTCTCCTGTCCTTTTTTCAATCCATATTCTTAGTATATCCATTTTTTATGCCGTCGTCAACATTTTTAAGGACATAAAAATGTATAGGAATCGCACTTTTAAGGACATAAAATGCAATTCCCGTTTGCCTCCAAGAAAATGCAGGTCTCACCACGAACCGTATAGATCCCGTTTTTCGGTTCCTTTTTCAGAAACATACTAATCATAAGATCCTTTGTCATCCCCAGTTTTTTCGCATCGCGTTGTAAATCTTTTTTTGTCCTAGATTTGCTGTTTATAGTATACTTGATTTCCCTAAAAGAAACAACAAAAAGCCCCACCCTTTGTGTCAAAAAGGGTGGGAAGATTCAAATTTTTTAAGTTTTTGATTTTTGGGAATACAATTTCTCTTTTTTAATCTCTTCCTTTTTCTCTCATGATCTTCCTGTTACCTCGCTTTGCGTACCATGCATCTTTTCTTAAAGAAGCAGATGGCATACTTGAGAATCGGCTGAAAGCAGTCTTCTTCAAGCGAACTTTCGTATTTCTGCTCTTCCATCTGCGTAAGGGCTTCCTCGCATTTCTTTTCCATTCCCTGAATCGTATCGGAAATTTTCAGCTCCAAAATCATCGCTCTGCCTCTGAATTTTGATTCCGTCATCACGATGTCGGGTCTGCCGTTTCCGCTCTCACGATTGGATCTTACAAGATAGCCTCCGATGTTCACAAGAAGTCCCGCCATAAATCCATGATAGAAATTTTCCGCATAGTCGTAATAGCTGATGGTATGGAAAAGCTGCTCGCTTATGAAGTTTTCCGCCGCTTCGCAGTCGCCCGTCTCCAGCGCATGTTTTAACGGGCTGCGGTCGGTTTCTTTCATTCTTTGCTCGAACCAATAGGAAATGGAGTTTTCATATATCGTTGCAACCTCAATGTTCGGAATCTTCATTTCCAGCCAGAGATTGTTGCCGACTATCCGCTCTCCGACTTTCTTCAGGTATCCCGTGAAAAACAGGAAGTTCCAAAGATTATCCTGCGTCTGATGAATATCTCCATAGGTGATGTCTTCGTGTACCTGCTTTTCTATCGTCCCGCCTGCCATTAGCGTTTCCAGATCTGCCTTTGCCATCTCGTCCGCTTCTCCGACCATCTCACGCACAATGCTGTTGGATGAGGTATTCGACCAGTACGGAAGCGCAAACTCGGTCACATGATCCTTGCGGTCATTGACATATTTGAGTATACTCCACGGGTTATAGATTTCAAAATCATTGAACAGGTAGCCGTCATACCATTTCTTTACTTCCTCAAGCTGCTCGCTCAAATCATAGTACGCGAGCAGTCCTTCCACTTCTTCCTGCGTAAAGCCAAAAGAATCTCCAAAGCGTGTATGCAGTACGCTGTCTGTCTCTAAGTTATTCAGCCCCGTGAAAATGCTTTCTTTGCTGATTCTAAGGCAGCCTGTAATTACACTTTTTTCAAGATAAGAGTTTGTCTTGAGTGCCGATTCAAAGAGCGAGCGGATGAATTTAATCATCTTATCGTAAAAGCCTTCAAAATACGCGTTTTCCAGCGGCACATCGTACTCATCGATGAGGATGATGGTGTTCGTCCCATGATATTTCGCAAGGCACATAGACAGGAAGCCCAGTGCATCCGTATAGAGGCTGTCGTCGTCCATGATAGCGGATATTGCCTCAAAGCGGGCTTTTTCATCTGCTGTCAGAATTTCCCCCTGCAGAATATATCTATGCCGCTTGTATTCCTCGCTGATGCGCTTCTTTAGTTCCATGTAAGCTAACGCATACGTAGGCTGCTTCGCTGACTTTAAAGTCAGAAAAATCACCGGATACTGCTGCTGATGTTTGAGGATTTCTTCGCCGCACTCTGTGATTTTCAGCCCTTCGAAGAGATAGCCGTTATCGACTTTCTCGCCCTTTTCGGTGCACTCGTCCTCAAAAAAGCGGCGAATCATGAACTGGTTGAGTGTCTTGCCGAACCGTCTCGGGCGCGTAAACAAAGTAACCTTCGCCTGGCTTTCAATCAGTTTCTTTATCATCAAAGTTTTATCGACGAAATATCCGTCTTTATCAATGATTTCTTTAAAATCCTCCACGCCGATGGAGATTTTCTTTTTTACTGTATCGCTCATTCCTTCAGCCTCCTTCTATTCATAGTATACTTGATTTTCAGAAAAGAAACAACAAGCAATGCAGTTTCGTCCTTTTATTTCTTATTCACAAAAAAATGATTAAATACATACGCAATCGCCCGGTGAAAGCACCTGCAGCCGATGTCGAATACACAAACCTGACATACCTTCAGATAAAAAATCTTTTGCAAGGTACGCATCAGTGCAAACTTCTTCTTCATTTTGCGAATGCACGCAAAATACAGGCGATCGTCTTTCTTTGCAATCGCCTCCGCGCAAAGTCTTCCGCTGTCAAGACCATATCGAAGTCCCGATAGCGTCATGGGGTCGCAGGCACCGACTGCATCGCCGACGAAGTAAATATCTTCGCAGGCTTTCCCTTCGCCCACTTTCATCGGAGTAAAGGCACCTCGAAGCTTGCTCATATCGGCCTGCAAGCCAAGCTGCTTCAAAAATCCTGCGAAAACCTCGTGATAGTTTACCGACTTATCGAAAACATCCGTCAGTCCGACATTCGTAAAGCCACCGTAAGAGCTGACCCAGCCGTACCCACGTTTCGTAATGCCGAAATGAATCTGAATTTCCTCTGCCGCAGAGTTCGGGAAAACAAGCTGCATGGCAATATTCTTTTTACGCGCAGGCTGCAGGCGGCTTCCGAATCCGCTCATTCCATCTGCAAAAATAAGCTTTTCATATGTAAGAATTTCGCCATTTGAAAGTTTCAGTGCCTTCTTGTCTGCGTCATGTTCCGAAATCGTCGTATTCTCTTTTATTTGGATGCCCTTTGATTTCGCAAGTTCTGCAAAGGTGTTGTCCAGTTCCACCCGGTCAATCATGCGGTTTGTATATAGAAATTTATTAAGAATCGTCTGCCGTTTTTTCAGTCTGTAAAAAATGTTGAAATCCCTTATCAGACTGTAATGCGCCTCTTCAATATTTAATCCGAAGGTCTCATAGACCGCTTTCGTCTTTCCTGTAATATATCCGGCGCAGCATTTATACCGCGGAAATTCAAATCGCTCAATTACGATTAGATCTGAAATTCCTTCCTCAAGCAGTGTCAATGCCGCCGCCAGCCCCGACGGTCCCGCACCGACGATTATAACCTCAAACTCTGTCTTTTGTTCCATGTTCACCTCTCAACGCGATTCCTACATTATATTATATTCCGCCTTTCTTCGCAAGGAAAAACGACCTCGCTTCCGAGGTCGTCATCGTCCCGTAATTCTATGTCTATTCTCTCGATACCCGCCGCAAAACGATTCGTATGCAGCACAGCATTACGATTGTCCGTATCACTGCGCCGGCCGCACCGGCTGCACCCGCCCCGAGTTCAAACACATCGCTAATCACTTCGGTTAGCCTTGCTGCGGCGAAGCTCACTCCTGCAATCGCAAGAACCGCTAAAAATTTCCTGCCGCCGTATTTATTTCCTGCGGTTTGATAGATTGCAATCGCCGCGAAAATCATGGCCGCAAGCGCAAAGGATGCGGCTGCTGTTTCCAAGATCACGCCTCCCAGCGCATCCATGAATGCATTGTACTCATTCAATGTCCGCATTTGAAATTCGTGGCTTGAAAATTCCGTCAATCTGCGATGCAGCACATACCATTGCATGGCAATCAGAATATATTGCAGTATCGTGAGGATTCCCCCTGCCGCGGTGATTTTTGAGATTGCGGCACTCTTCTCAGAAATCGGAAGTGTTCGATATAAAATCGCCCCGTCTGTGAACATGGCAATATAAAGAAGCCTTTTAAATATCCGGAAGAAGCAGTAGAAAATAATCGCGGCCGCGGGTATGGCGAAAGAATAATCCGCCATATAAATCCTGCTGGAAACCAGCAGTGGATTTGCCCCGAAAAGCGTGAAGAGAAGCAGCGTCATGTAAGCCGCCGAAACTTCGCCCCCAACACTCTGCAAATCCATCTTCAGACATTTTCCAAAACCCTTCATTTTCATTCCCCCTTTCGCTTCATGCGCTGTACATATCTCTAAGCTCCGATATGCAGAGTCTATATACAAAGACGCATTCCGCCGCACAAACGGTCAGAACCAGCACGCTTCCCGCAATCGGATTTATGATTTTAAACGGCAGTATGAATACAAGAAGCAGCATGTGCACGATTGTTTCAAGCGAAAGGCACAGACCTCCCGCCAAGCGGCTTGTTTTATGGGTCAGAGGGTCACGCCACCTTCCCGAAAAAGCACTGTTGAAGAGCCCCCATCCGCTGAAAGTAAGCATAAGCACCGTAATAATCAGCACCCAGATCAGGAAAAGAATCGCCGTTTCAAGGCCGCCGTCAGCCGTTCCTATCAGCTTCGTCATCACAGCCACAATCTTTTCGCGCCCCTCTTTAAACACGGCAGTCACCGGTATCAGTGCGAGGCAAAGCAGCGGAAGAAGTGCCATGCACTTGAATCCGCTTTTCATGTGTACCTTCACGATATCTTCCGTGCGAACCGGCAGGCTGTAGTAAAACGGAGCATTTTCGTCGAGCAGAATCGCCGTATTCCATGACTGCACCACCGTTCCAAAAGTAGAAAACAACGCAGCCAAAAAAACAATTGTCAGACTGCTGCTTATACCTGCGTTTCTGATAAAAACGCAAATCACCGGAACAATGCAGATAACCGACTTCCAGTCCATCATTTTTCCTTTGCCTCCTACAAGCCTTTCATATGCCTTCGCCTTATTTCCGTCCTTTGACTCAAACTCCCATGTTCTGCGAGTCTTCACCTTCGTCGCAGTCAGCTCCGGCATGTGTTTCATTAAGAAGTAAGCTGCTGTTCCCACAATGAGAATCTTTACAAGCAGTACAAGCAGCGGCGGCACCCGGTCTCCCGCTAAAAATGCCAAGCGCGGAAGCAGGACTCCTCCCAGGAAAAACAGCCATGGAATGTCGGAGCGAATAGCACTGCGCTCCGGCAGGCTGCCGTCGTTCTTTCGGCACGCATTTACAAGCGCACGCTCGTATCCTGTTGTAATGCAAAGCGTGAGCAGTATCACAAAAATAAGCTCCAAAGGAAGCATCGCATAAACTGCCCCGTCCGAGATGCCCGCATTGCTTCCGCAATAGAGCCAGCGAAGAAAGCTTGGGATGGCATCGGCGGCATGGTAGCGTGTCAAGCTGAAGTAACCTCCGAAAAAACCGAGCGGCAGGCTCAAAACACATATCAGAACCACGCCTGCTGCCACAAGGTATCCGCCCCCTCGAAGCGTCTTTTCGTCAACGGGCAGCATGTTCACGAGAATAGCGGAGTTTCCGTATCGGTTTTCCCCAAAGATCTTATACATCGTCCTTTCCAAAAAGTAAAATCCGATGATCATGCAGATAAATCCAAGTAAGCAAAGCAGGAGCATCCTGCTGATACAAAAGAGCGATACCGCCGCCAGAAGCATCATCACAACTGTTGCCGGCACTTCCTCCCTTGCAAGCCACATATTCAGTTTAATGATTTTCCAAGTTCCCTGTCTCATCATCTCTAAAAATCTCCTTTAAAGCCCCTTCCAGCGACATGCCGTACTCGCTCCGCAAACGGTCGGAATCCGTAAACTTTTCTACCTTTCCCCTCTTCAAAACAATGACCGAGTCGAAAAGCCTTTCGATGTCCCGCACCAGATGCGTCACGATGAGCATCGTCCCCTTCGGATTAAAATTCTCAATGATTAAATCCAAAATATGATCCCTCGCCTCGATGTCCACGCCGCCAATCGGCTCATCGAGAAGGTAAAGCCTTGCGTTTCGCGACATTACGAGGCAGATCTGCAGCTTGTCAATCATGCCCTTGGACATTTCCTTCGGCATCTGCTGCATTTTTATATCAAAAGTCTCCAAAAGCCTTTTGCATTTTTCTTCGTCGAAATCGTCAAAAAAGGTCCTGTAAATCTTCACGATGTCGCTGACCGCCATGTCCGCCGGGATTCCGCTCCGGTCAGGCAGATAGGCCACATGCGCCTTCGTTTCCGCGCCCGGCTTCACTCCGTCAATGAGAACTTCACCGCGGTACTCCGCATACAAGCCCGCCAGAATTTTGAGCAGCGTCGTCTTGCCGCTGCCGTTCGGTCCGAGCAGACCGATGATATGTCCTTCCGGAATTTCCAGACTGACATCATCCAGCGCGCGCACGAAGTCAAACTCTTTCGTCAGATTTTTTATCTCGACTATCGGTTTGCTAACCAGTTTCAATTCACTTGCCATAATCATCCAATCCTTTCATACGCCATTTGTTTCTCCGGTGCGGACTCACACCTCTTCAGAAAAAAATCCATCATTTCCTGCTCGCTGTAGCCGAGCACTGCCATCTCTCTTCGAAATTTGTCCGCCGCCTCCGAGGCCATTCTCTTCTTGAGCTCCCCTATCAGCGCGGCGTCCTTCGTAACGAACCTGCCGCTTGTTCGCTCCGAAACCAAAAGCCCTTCTCTTTCCAGTTCATTCAGCGCTCGCTGCATCGTGTTGGGATTCACTTCAAATTCCCCCGCAAGCTCCCTCACAGATGCCACGCGCTCGCCCGGCGCCAGTTCCCCCGAGGCAATTGCCTCTCTGACGTTGTTCATAATCTGCATGTAAATCGGCATATTCTCCTGCAAATTTTTGTCCATGAGCCTACCTCCCTCTTCACTCATAAATTTCCAATCTTCGGTTCATACTATATCACATATGGCATATTGACCGAAAACAGAATTGTATTATCTATTTAATACAATAGTACATTCATACAATTTTGTCAATACACAAAAAGAAAAAAAGCAAAACTTTTCGTGCTTTGCTTTCTTTTAGGAGGAAAAATCATGAATGAATCAAATCTCTCAACTTCGCAGGGCAGCGATCAGTCCCTGTCTTTCACCAAACTGACCGCCATGATTATCGGCTCGACCATCGGCGGCGGAATTTTCACAACCGCAGGCGACATGGCGGCCCTCGGCGCTCACACGGGCAGCGTGCTCGTCGGCTGGGCAATCTGCGGCGTGGGCATGTTCTGTCTGATGATGTGCTTCTTCGGGCTGAACAAAGTCCGCCCCGACCTTACCAACGGCATTTACAGCTACGCAAAGGAAGGCTTCGGTGAGTTCGTCGGCTTTAACTCGGCGTGGGGCTACTGGCTGAGCGCCCTGCTCTGCAATGTTTCCTACACAACACTGCTCTTCGGCGCACTCGGGCATTTCTTCCCGATTTTCGGCGACGGCAACAACCTGCTTGCCATCATCTGCGCCTCCGTCATCATCTGGCTTTTGAACTGGCTGATACTCCGCGGCGTACAGGAAGCCGCCGCTCTGAATGTAATTACGACCATCGCCAAGCTGATTCCGCTTCTGGTCTTTGTGATTGCGATTATCTTTATCGGCGCTTTTGATCCAAAGGTCTTTATGAGCAATTTCTGGGGCAGCGAAACCGCAGGCGCTCCCGCCATCGCCGACCAAATCAAAGCGACTACCTCGGCCACGGTCTGGTCTTTCATCGGCGTTGAAGGCGCTGTGGTTCTTTCCGCGCGCGCCAAGCGTTCCTCCGATGTCGGCAAAGCCTCGCTGACGGGCTTTCTGGGTATCTTCATCATCTATGTGCTCGTCGCGGTTCTGAGCATGGGCGTTCTCACGACGGAAGAACTCGCCGCACTGAAGAATCCGCAGATGGCGGGAATTTTGGAAGCGGTCGTTGGCCCATGGGGCGCCGCACTCGTAAACATCGGTGTCATCCTGTCGCTTGCGGGCGCGCTTCTCGGCTGGACAATTCTTGCCGCCGACTGCCCGTATTCCGCAGCCAAGCAGGGCGTATTCATGCATGCCTTCACGCGCGCAAACGAAAACGGCTCGCCGTCCTTTTCCCTTTACCTTACGAACGGCCTCGTGCAGCTTTTCCTGATTGTCATCTACTTCAGCGCATCCACCTATCAGGTTTTCTACACGTTCAGCACGACGATGATTATGATTCCGTATTTTCTCAGTGCCTTGTACTATATGAAGGTTGCGGCCCGCGGCGAAGGTTTTTCAAACAGCGGCGGCAGAGGCGGCTCCCTCGGCGCGGCTCGCTTCTTTGCGTTCGTGGGAACGCTTTACGGCATCTGGATGCTGTATTCGTCGGGACTTGAGCTGACCTTTATCGCCTGCATCCTCTATGCCCCGGGAATCATCGTCTTTGCGCTTGGCAAAAAAGAAAAAGGACGCCCGGTCTTCGAACGTCCTTATGAAGCAGTCATTGCAATCGCTTTGGCTTTGCTTGCCGTAATCGCGCTTTTTATGATTGTCACAGGCAGGATTCATCCGTTCTGAGCTGCCTGCTGACCTCCGCAATGATGCTATCATAAAAGTAGACACGGAAAGGTAGAAAACTATCACTCCAACTGTTAAAATAAGAATGGTGCGACTACCAGGAAGGTGACAGATACCAGTTTTTCTTGACTGGTACATCGTCGGATTATTTCTTCGCCAATCGTCGGAAAAATTCTTCGCCACTCGTCGTAAAAATTCCTCACCATTCATCGGAAAGATTTCTCGCCATTCGTCGGAAAAATCTTGTTTTATTTGTCTCGATGGGGTATACTAAAGACAGTATCTATGAAGTGAGGTTTTCCGAATGAAAAAATACAGAAAAAGGATTGCAGATGAAATTCTGAAGCGTAAACTGGAGGGGAAAGGTGCAGTGCTGATTGAAGGCCCTAAATGGTGCGGCAAAACGACAACAGCAGAACAACTCGCTTCCAGTATTTTGTATATGGATGACCCGGAAAAGAAAGAGCAAAACATTGCCATGTCCGAGCTGAATCCCAAACGCCTGCTAAAAGGTTCGGCGCCGCGACTCATCGATGAATGGCAGCTCGCTCCAAAACTTTGGGACGCGATCCGCTTTGAAGTTGACCACCGCGGCGAATTGGGACAATTTATTCTCACCGGCTCCGCTGTTCCTGCTGACACAAAACAAATCACCCACTCCGGAACAGGGCGTTTCACATGGTTGACAATGCGTCCTATGAGCTTATACGAATCAGGGGATTCCACAGGAGAAGTCAGTATCAAAAACCTGTTTGACACACAAGCTGAAATTGACGGCGCTTCCGGTCTGAGCATTGACCGTCTGGCTTTCCTTGTGTGTCGGGGCGGATGGCCGCAGGCTGTAGACATGCGAGAGGAAATCGCTTTAGATCAAGCAATCGACTATTATGACGCTGTGGTTCACTCTGATGTTAACCGCGCGGATAACGTGCAAAAAAACCCGGAAAAAGTTCGCAGGCTCATGCGTTCCTACGCAAGGAAGCAAGGCGCGCAAGTGCCGAATACCGTACTGGCGCAGGATATTGCGGCGAATGATGAAACGCCGATCAGCGAAGATACTGTCGCGTCTTATCTCCATGCACTCCGAAAGATTTTTGTAGTTGAGGATCTGCCTGCATGGAATCCGAATCTGCGCTCTAAAACCGTCATTCGTTCATCGGATACGCGCTACTATGTTGACCCGTCTATCGCCGTTGCTGCACTGGGTATCGGACCTAATGACTTGATCCAGGACTTGAAGACCTTCGGCTTCCTGTTCGAAACCCTTTGCGTCAGAGATCTCCGCGTTTTTGCGGACGCTTTGGGCGGAGATGTTTACCACTACCGAGACAAAGATGGACAGGAATGTGATGCTGTGATTCATTTGAGAAACGGCAAATACGGCTTAATAGAAATCAAACTTGGTGGTGACAAGCTCATCGAAGAAGGCGCAAAAAGCCTAAAAGCAATGGCTGCCAAGATTGATACTGATCGAATGAACGCACCGTCCTTCCTTATGGTTTTGACGGGAATCGGCGATTACGCGTATCGGCGTCAAGATGGTGTCTGCGTTGTCCCCATCGGCTGCCTCAAAAATTAAATCTTTCTCAGATTCTTTCCCCGGCGGCAGTGTAACTGCCGCCGTTTTACTCAAAAGGCTTGCCCGCCTTATACCTTCTGCGTCTTTACGCTGCTGTACTGTCCGTAGATTTTCTTTCCGTTTACGGTCTTATACGCGCGGACTTTCACATAGTAGGTCTTGCCTTTTTTGAGACCCGTTACGGTCTTTGACAGGCTCTCGCCGCTGACGGTAGTTTTCACTACATTCTTGCTAAACTTCTCATCGGTCGCGCAGACGATCTGATAGCCGCTGACCGCAGCGGTCTTGCTCAGGGTCGTCTTGGCAGGGACATCCTGATAGAAGAATGCCAGTGCATAGTACGCCTGCTCGGTTGCCATCTGGTCGACCACCGGCTGAAAACCGCCGCTTGCCTTGTTCACATGTCGGAAGCCTCCTGTCTTTTCATCATGGAAAGTCAAAAGAGCGTCTACAATGCTCTTGCCGTTTTTCACAAAGCGCTTGTCCATATTCAGATTTACACCGCTTAGATACGCGAAAACCCATCGGGGAGTTTTCCCGATGAGTCTTCGCGTTTTTACATACAAGTTCTTTCAAAAAAGAGATAGTCTCTATTTTGCCTTTGACCATGTTCTGGTTGCATACTTACACTGCTTGAGTGCTGTCTTTGCAATGAGTTTACCGTTTTCATCGTAAACTCTCACCTGAACTTTATAGAAGTACTTCGTGCCCTTCTTACCACTTGTGTTCGTGTAAGTTGCAGTTTTCTTCGTCACGGTGGACTTATAGGAAGCTGCTTTCTTCGTTGAGCGATAGAAGCGGTACTTCACGGTGAAGCCGAGGTCTTTCAGTTCCTTGATGGAAGCCTTAACCTTCGCGTCACTCTTCAGAACGGCTTTGATGTTCTTCTTTGCCGTCTTGCTGGAGCGTGCGACAAGCTTCATGTCTTTTACGATCGATTTCGCTTTTTCCATCTTCGCTGCAGCATCGTCTGTCGGTTCTTCAGTTGCTTTTTCGATTGCAACGGTTACTGTAGAACCAGTCACCGCTTCGGACATCGCTTTCAGCTCGTCCTGCGTGTAAGTCTTGTCACCAAACGGTGTCTTAATGGTCAGTTTCGCATTCGTATCTTTTACGATGGAGTCGATGAAACTCTTTTCAAGCGTTACATCTGCTTTTGTCGCATCGCCGACTTCTTTGCTTGGAACTACCAAGATGATTTCGTTTGACTTCTTTTCCTTCGCCTGTTTCAGAATTTCCTTCTGATTGTCGGCAGAAACCTTGACATCCGCAACCTTTGTCTTTGTCCCGTCTGCGTTTGTCTTTTCGCTTACCTTGACTTCGGTAGGAGCGGTGGTTGTGCCAGCCTTGGTGTCGGTTGTGACATTCTTAACTTCTTCGACAACACCGCCGCCCGGTGTATTCCAATCTTCGGAACCCTGTTCTACCGTGTAGTCATCGGTATAGTGGAAGACAATCTTGTCGCCATCCTTTAAGAACTGCTCGCTAACTGCCAAAAGTGGATGCTTGCCGTTCAAGGTATACATCCAGCCGGAGCTTGAGCCATTATCCATTTGTCCAAGTTCAATAGTACCATTAGTACCATTATAAGTTACGGAAGAAATATACATTCCGTACTGCGAATTTTCCGCATTAAATTTAACACTTGGATTCGTAGCTTTCTTTTCTACTTCCTGCAGGAAATCCCAAACGGTTGCGTTGAGGTCTACTTCATAGTCCTTGCTTGGAAGCCATTCTGTCAATCCACCGTTTTTCAGAGTATGGCTTTCACCATTTTCTCCGTGCAAACTATCACCTAACAGTGTAAGGTTGACTTTGATTGTGTTCGGATTCGTTGGCGTACCGTCTGCGCGTTTGTTGATTTTTACCGTAAAGTCGCAGGTTGCATTCTCATAGGCCGCAGTCAGGTGTACGATTGCCTGCTTCGAGGAATCAAAGCCGGTAACTGTAACGCCGTTTTCCAATGTCGGGTTCGTGGTCGTTCCGTCACTCCATGTTACAGTAAACTGAATGCCGCTTAAATCGAGCTTATCGCCGATATAGTATTCTTTCCGGTAGTCACCGCCGACTTCAATCTTATATGCAACTGCCTTATCGGAAATTACCGGGCAGTTTTCACCCTGTATCCAGTTGTGCATGCTGCTTGTATGTGCGTTCAGCAGTTTGACAATGGAGCCATCCGTCATTTCTTTCTGCGTGCAGGCTTTCGCGAGGTTATCCTTATCTGCGCCCAATGGATCATCGATACGGTTCTTATTGGACGATGTCACGCTGGAATATTTTCTGGTAATACCCTCCTCACGATCAACCCAGTCGCAGATGTCCTTAAGGCTGTCCTGGGAAGTATCATAGTAGTATGTGCCGTCTTCATGCATACCCATCGGACGGATCTTGCTCGTGTCGATATGCTCGACAGCACCAAGACCTTTTACACTCTCACTGTTTGTAATGAAGTAGTAGTTATTTTCGATGACATTGTTTTTGTTCAGTGAACGCATGAATCCTGAAACTGCGCCCTTTGAGCCGCCGATATTATCTGCCGGAGCACAAGGTCCCGATGATGCAGACTGCGGAGGGATTTCCTTGCCGTTTATATGCAGCGCACCATAGAACACATTGTTGCGGATATAGCCGATTCCGTTGTCCCAGCACTGGTCGCAGCCGCCTTCACCGCCGAAAATGCCGCCGACTGCCTGAGCGCCGGTAATGTCCGCATTTACATAGCAGTTTTCAATGACCGCGCATAAGGTGTTCGGTGCTGTTTGATCGTCATAGCCAGCACCTAAGATACCGCCGACATATTCATCATCCGCGTGGATGCTGCCGGTAAACTGCGAATTTTTAATGGTGCACGCGCGCATCGCATAACCTTTTACGCCAGCAAGCCCGCCAACATAGCATCCAGTGCTATAAATATCGGCGCCACTCTTGCAGCCGACCAGAACGAATGCGCCGGCACCGACAATGGAGCCGAGAGCGCCTTTTCCTACGACATCACCATTTTCGTCTAAGCCGATCTTAACGCCGGATTCTACTTCACAGTTCGTAATGTTGATACCACCGCTGCCGCCGACTAAGCCGACACTTCGTGTTTTTGAACCGCTGAGCAGCTTGCAGTTAATCAGATTTCCGCTTTTTCCGCCTCCTGACCCTTGATTTGCACCGAAGGAAGTTGCCAAACCGCAAGAATCAATATATTCGCCTTTTAACCGGAGATTCTGAACAGTCGTGCTTCCTACAGTACCAAATAAGGATTTTGCTCCTTTCGCATAAGTCAAGATATGATTTTCACCGTCAAAGATGCCCATAAACGGTGTCTCTTTCGTACCGATTTGCTGCCAATCTGTTTCAATGACGATCTCATCGGTTTTCAGCGCAAAGTAGGTGTTGGAAAAACTTTCTCCTCCTGCTACCTTTTCCGCAATCAATTTCAAGTCGTCATAGCTTGTAATTTTATATGGATCATCCTTTGTTCCCAGTCCGTCAAGCGTAAAGGAGCTGTCTTTCACGGTTACTTTTACCGGGTCTGTCACTAGCATCGTTGTCTGACCATCTGCAGTTGTCTTGAATACTACGCAGATATAATACCATGTTCCCGGTTTTGCCGCGGTTGCCTGCTGCGAAAGTGCTACCATTGATGTATTATTTTTGAAAAGGCATGGACTTACTATTTTCAATCCTTTCAGCCCATCTGGCGTTTTCGTGGTATAGTACCAATCCGCGGTGATCTTATCACCTGTCGACGCGGTCGTGCCCTCCGGATATTTCAGTGCGAGAGTCAGTGCCTGCGTTTTCAGAGATGCAGCATCATCGGTTATAATGTCCGAAGGCGCGGAAACAATCTCCATTTTCCCCTCTTCTGTGGTTGGCTTTACATAGTTGCAGATAACCGTACTTTTGCTTTGGGTCCCCGTAGGGTCCACCTTTTTCCAATTTGCAGTGGTTCCGGCATAGTAAATAACATAGTTGTCACCAAACACATTGCCGTTGATAGAAGTTAGTTTAATGCTATTAACTGACTTCGGAAGGAACAAGCTTTCCAGTCCTGAACAAGGTACAAACGCATCTCCTGGAAGAGTTGTGACATTGCCCTGTATCTCAATACGTTTTAAAGAATTACAGCTTGAAAATTGCCACTGATTTAGTTGCGTAATGCTTGGAGGAAGAATGATTTCTTCGACAGAAGTGCCTTTGATTGCTTGCGCACCGAATTTTGTTAAAGTCTCCGGCAGTTTGAATTCCTTCAGTTTTACACAGTCCTGAAAAGCCCATTTTCCGATCTCCTGCAGTCCGTTCGGAAGCTCGATGCTCTCCAAAGCCGCACAACCGGAAAAAGCGATATAATTAATGGTCTTGAGTGCGCTTGAAAGCATGATTTTTTGCAAAGCAATGCAATCCAAGAATGCTTCCTGTCCGATACTTTCTACCGTATCCGGCAGGGTAATTTCCTTCAGCGCCGTACAATCTGCAAAGCATCTTGCCGGGATCGCGGTAATTCTACTTCCTTCTTCAAAGACCACCTTTGTCAGTTTCGTAAAGCCTGCAAAAAGACTTGGGTTCAAGGCTGCAACCGAAGCTGGAATAACAATGGTCTTAGTGGACGGCGACACATAATACAGCACCGTCTTATCCTTATTGTAAATGGAACCGTCTTTTTCAAAGCTGAAGTTTTCTTTACCTGGGCCAGAGAATTCAATCTTTTTTACAATTTCGTCTGGGAACGGTGTTTCTCCCCACTCTGTCAATGTAGATGGAATGTATACTTTTTTCAAAGATGTACAGTCTTGGTAAGTTCCGGTTTTACAGAAAGTCGACTTTCCGAATGAGGTGACGCCATCCTGATAGATGACTTCCTCCAGCGAAGAACATCCTGCAAATGTTCCTCCGTAGCGGACAGAACCAACCGTTGCTTTCTTCAGTCCGGTACATCCTGCGAAAACAAGGCTTTCACAAGTTGTCTCCGCCGGCAGGGTGATTTCTTTTAAAGCCGTGCAATTTGCAAATGCCATAGAACTAATCGCAGTCTTGCTTTCACCTTCAAAAATGATACTTGTCAGTTTCGGGCAATCACCAAATTTAGCCCGAAGCTCGGTAATTCCCTCTCCGATGACTACTTCCTCAATCTCTTCGGCATAAGCCTTCCATGGCATCTTTATTTCCTTATCGCTTGATGAGGACGCTGTCGCACCAGTTCCACTTATTGTAAGCGTTTTTGTGTCAACGTCAAATTTCCACTTTACTTCACTTTCCTTGTTTGGCTCCCCACAGTTTCCGCTTGGCATCGCGGAAGTGATTGTGCAGGCAGGTGCCATCAACGGACGGTCAAAATCACTGACATCGGCTGGAGAGCCGATGCTCCAATCCTGTACCGTACCTTTGGAAGTACCCTGTGCAGTTACCACATATTCGCCTGCCGAAAATACTAAGTTTACGCTGCCGTTTTCATCGGTCGTCTTTCCTTCCAACAGCCGAAAACTTCCGTTTTCCCATGTTCCGATTTGCACACCGCTCAAAGCCTTGCCGCTTCCATCGGTCAAAGTCAGTGTAAACTCCCTCTTCGGCAAAACTGTTTTTTCGGCAACATCAAATTTGCAGTAAACATCGGAGTAATACTTGTCGTCCTTGTTGATGGAAGCATAGATCTGGTCGTTCGCTTCCAGATAGGTTTCGTTCACGCTGCTGCTTCCCGCTGTCTCGTTGATAAGGAAGAGTAAATTTGAGGTTGCCTCTCCCCAAAACTTGCTGACCGTAAAATATGCACCGGGCTGTGCAGCTTCATAATCCGCCTCCGTTTTGTACGCCTTATGTGCGGCTATCAGTGCTTCATCCAGACTGAATTTTTCATCGTCGTTCAAGTCTACGACCGTCAGCGGCAGATTGAGTGCTGCCTCACCGTCTTTCGTGGATGCAAGTATTCCTTTTTGGTTGACCGTGATACTTGCCTGTATCGGTGGAATACCGAGTTTTGCCGAAAGCGTCTTGCTGGTTCCAGTATATTTGACCCCATCAATCGTTGCAGAAGCTGTTGCATAATAGGTTCCACTTGTTGGCTGACCTCCATTCCATAATACAATCGCAGACTGGTACGCTTTCCCCGGCACGTTTTGCCATTTTTTCCCATCTCTATACCAGTTATAAGTAACGGTAGTTCCCTGCGGTAAATCCTTTAGATTGCCCTCTGCATCGTAATACTGTGTGACCTCTACTTCAATTATTTCTTGATAGGATTTTGTCGGATCACTATTCGGGCAGAAGTGCACCTCTGAATCGTCTAAGTCTTTCGTAAACACCAAGCAATTTTTCGGTGTTTCCGCAATTCCGCTGTCATCACTATCTGCCCACGCCATGCTCGGCATCATGGTAAACACCATCATCACTGCCATGAGAACGACGAGTGCTTTTTTGAAATAACTTCCTTGTGTGTTCATATGTATTCCTTCTCCTTTTTCTGTATTTCGCCTTGCGACTTCCTGTCTCTGCAAAGTGCCGCTTGCGATGATCTATGTAAACACTGTTTTCTGTGTAGTGGACGCTGCCCGCTTACTGCTCCTGTGTAAGTCCGCCACGCTCTTGCTCCCGCTTTTGCCTGCGGTATTCTCTTTGCTGTGCCCGCTTTGCTTTACGTTTTTCTTTCTTTTCCAAATAATGCTCGCCCACAGGCCTTGTCCCTGCTCGCTCCAGCATACGCGGCCACGGTCCGAAGCGTGCCTTCAATTCCCGGTCATATAGAACATCCTTCTGCATTGGCTCTCTGCCGTTTTCCTTTGTGAAGTCTCGTACAAGCTGCAAAAGTTCGTCATCGCTCATCGCAGCATACGGCGCACGCAGTACATTCAATTTCCGCGCTTTTTCAGAATTGGTCAGGTTGGGATCATCCTGAATGCTCTTTTTCAGTTCCCGCTGATTCATATGTCCTCTCCTTCAAATTGATCTATCAAAGTCTCCTGTCCTGATGGGCGATGTCACTTCGACACCGCCCGGTAAAGGATGAAAAGTTACAAAAACAAAAGAAAACGATGATTGTCATAACCATCGCCTTTGTGATACAGGAATAACGGATTCGCCTATGCTGCCTTGCATGAGACTCATCCTGTTTTTTGGTTTGTAGGTCTTCTGACTTATCCATTCACGTGCGGAGAATTCTTCTCGCACAAACGCATTGTTTCAGCCTTCTCTCTGAGCCATGACAGCTCTTCCAATGACCGGTTTTCACCGCACGCAGGATTTGCCTTGCATGGAAACAATCCTTTAGAAATACAGCTACTTTTCAAATCCTATCTT
>ULSS01071375.1_pt1 | contig 29083 bp, 29 predicted proteins | sample 1956901 | NCBI WGS metagenome assembly ULSS01 (sample SAMEA4835714, study PRJEB28245) | human gut metagenome | biome: gut microbiome; material: fecal sample | place: Denmark | collected 2008
AAGTTTCCCTAGTTTTCGAGACGTGTGTACCGCAGCCGTCAAAATCCCAGCGTTTCGTTCACCAAGATTACATACATTCGTTCCTTCTCTTTTTGATGTGAAACAATCATATAATCCGAACATCCACGCTGCGGGCTCGCGCATTGAACACATTTGCCCAGCTTTACGCAAGGCGTTGCGCGTTCATATCTGCGGTTATTTGCCGGCGCGGCAACACACGCAATTCTTTCGAAGGCCGCAGGAAGATCGGGGACAATTTTGTTGATACCGACTACGTTTACAACTTTTCGCGGGCCAAAGGCAATTGCTGAAATGCGATTTCCCTGTCCGTCCACATACACAAGTTCTCCGTTCTGCGTTAGTGCGTTCGCACTTGTAAAATAAACGTCTGCCTCATATGCGTCAAGATAGCTTTTACGAACGGTTTTTTCATCGAGTGACGTGTCGAAAGAAAACGTCCCTTTTACATAGCGGTTTGTATAGCGGTAAGGTCCCTCTTCAATCATCTGCTGAATGCCGGTCTGACGCAGCGACAAAGACCCACCGACCGCAACTGCGCAGCCGTCGTCCAGAAAAGTCTTCGCAAGCAGCCTTGCTTCCGTACAGTTCTCCGCAAAAGAAAAGATGATATTGTTTTTCTCCAGTGCTTTTTGAAGTTTCTGTATCTTCTGCATGGATATGCTCCCACAGTATCAGGGCAACTGCATCAGCGCACCAAGACCGTTCAACTTTTCGTTAATTCCATGCGTACGCAAGCAGGCCCAGAGATTTGCCACATTGCTCGAGAACACGGGAATGCCGAGATCATCCTGCAATTGTTGGAGAATTTCGATCGAACGAATGCCTGTGCAGCTGAGAAACAACACTTGCGTTTCTTTTGTGACAGCGGATTTCCCAAGATTGTAAATCGCATGCGGCGGATTTTTGCCAATGTTGGTCGCAGTTTCAATGCCAAGCCCTTTCATACATACGATATCGTACCCAAGATCCGTATAGTAACGATAAGCGGCCTGATTCAGTGCGTCAATATAAGGCGTCGCTATAGAAATTTTCCGTTTTCCCAGCGTCTGAAGTGCTCGATGGCAATTGTTTGCCGTCGTAAGAACTGGCCGTTGCGCCTGCGCGGAGAGTTCCTTTCGAAACTTTTCTTCCCACTCTATGCCTTGCAGGAAGCTACCAGATGTGCAGCCGTACAAAATGACATCGGCAAGGCAACTCATCATTTCATCTGTTGCGCGGCGCGCGTTATCCGCCATCGCCTTTAGTCCCTCCGGATTCGTCGCCGTCAGCTTGACGCGCGTGACATGCGTCGAGACACCACTTGGCGCCATCCGGAAAAACTCTTGTTCAGCAACCGTGTTTGTAGACGGTAGAATCATGCCAATGCGTTCACGATAGCCGTACATTTCGCTCCCTTCCTTTCTGCTTAACCAAAACGCTTGTGATACGCCTTTTCGATTCTATCAAGGCCTTCTGTGAGTACCGCTTTGGGAACGGCAACGTTCAGGCGCATAAAGTGCTCTCCCTCGCAGCCAAAGGTGCGACCGTCGTTAAGGCCGACCTTTGCCTCCTCGTCGAAAAAGCCTTTCATTTCATCGTGCGTCATCGCCAGACCGCTGCAATCGAGCCACATCAAATAGGTTGCCTCGGGTACAATCAGCTGGATTTTCGGCATGGTTTGCAGTCGCTCGCGCAGATAGCGGATGTTTTCCTTCAGATATTCCACAATCTGGTCGGCATAGTAATCACACTGCGTGTAGGCCGTCACAAGTGCCAGCGGCCCAAAGACGGTGCGTCCGAAAATCTTCTCGTTCACGAGCTCTTGATGAACACGATTCTTGAGTGCAAGATTTGGAGCAATCATTGCTGCAGTCCGGAAGCCAGCAGTGTTGAAGGTCTTACTGGGGTTTACAAACGTGATGGAATGGTTTCTTGCGAGCTCAGACAACGCACCAAACGGAATGTGCTTTGCATGGTAGGTAATGTCGCAATGAATTTCGTCGCACAGAATGAGGACATCGTTATCCACACAAAGCTGCAGCATTCTTTCAAGCTCTTCTCGCGTAAATACTCTTCCCGTCGGGTTCTGCGGGTTGCAGAGCAGGAGAATTCGTGTTCTTGGATCGCTCAGCTGTTTTTCCAGCAGTGCGAAATCAATCTCATACCGTCCGTTTTTCAGTTCCAGCCGGTTTTCCAGCATCTCGCGGCCGTTGTTGTGGACAAGCGCACGGAATGGCGGATAACAGGGCGTCTGTACGACAATCTTATCGCCCGGATTGGAAAACGCGCGAACCGCACAAATAACGCCCGGAATGACGCCGGGGCAGTATTCAACCGCCTCCTGTGCAACCTTATAGCCAAATCGGACTTCCATCCAGCGGCAAACCGCAGCGGAGAAGCTGTCCTGGTCATAAGGATAGCCGTAAATTCCGTGCTCTGCCCGTTCCCTAACCGCATCAATCACGGGCTGCGGACAGCGGAAATCCGTGTCCGCAATCCACATAGGCAGAACATCCTCACCGTAGAAAACGGGTGCATATTTTTTACAGTCAGTACCACGCCGGTTTGTAATCTCATCAAAATTATGTTTCATATTGTTTCACCTGCCATCACATTTCCATTGCCAGGTAAACCTTGCGTACATTGTCATCCTTTGCCAACTCCTTGGCAGGACCGGAAAGACGGATGCTGCCGGTTTCAATGACATACGCCCGATTGGCGTACTCAAAGGCAATATTTGCGTTCTGCTCAATCAGAAGGATGGACGTACCTCTTTTGTTGATCATCTCAATAATCTTGAACACCTGATCAACGATTACCGGTGCCAGACCCATGGACGGTTCATCGAGCAGCATCAGGCTTGGCTGTGCCATCATGGCTCTTCCCAATGCCAGCATCTGCTGTTCGCCGCCGGACATAGAGCCGGCCAACTGCGTGCGCCGTTCATAGAGCTTAGGCAGCATGTCAAAGACAATCTGTTTTGTTTCTGCAATTTGCTTTTTGTCCTTGATGAGAAATGCCCCCATCTGAAGGTTTTCTTCAATCGTCAGCCCAGGAAAAACGTGGCGGCCTTCGGGAACGTGGGCGATTCCAAGTGCGGCAATCTTTTCGGCTGACGTGCCAAGAAGCTCCTTGCCGTTATATGTAATGCTTCCGGATGTTGCGGGAATCAGACCGGAAATCGCCTTGAGCATCGTCGTCTTACCTGCGCCGTTGGGTCCGACCAGTGTGACAATTTCACCGTCGCCAACTTCCAGCGACACCTTGTCCAGAATGCGGATCATATCATAATGGGTTGTCAGATCTGTAATTTTAAGCATGTGCAGCCCTCTTTCCCAAGTATGCCTCAATAACGGCCTTGTTGTTCTGGATTTCTGAGGGAACACCCTCTGCAATCTTTTTGCCACTGTCCAGCACTGTGATGATGTCGCAGACCGTCATGGCACATTTCATGTTGTGCTCGATCAGAACAATCGTGATACCGAGATTTCGAACTTTTAGAATAATCTCCATCAGTTCGTCGATTTCGCCTGCGTTCATACCGGCAGCCGGTTCGTCGAGCAGAATCACCGCCGGATCCGTTGCCATGGCCCGTGCAATCTCCAGAAGCCGCTGGTGACCATAGCTCAGATTCTTTGGTAGGTTATTGCGCTGATCCGCAAGGCCGATAAACTCCAGAAGCTGCTCTGCCTTTTCATACATTTCCTTCTCGGTTTTTTTGTAATACGGTGTCCGCAGCAGGCTGTCAAAGACATTGATCCTGTGGCGCAGATTCTGCGCGGCAACAAGGTTGTCAATGACGGACATATCCGCAAACAGCTGCAAGTTCTGAAAGGTTCTGCAAATACCGAGCCTTGCGATGTCCCAGGGCTTTTTACCCGCAATGACCTTGCCTTTGAACAGGATCTCACCTTCAGAGGGCTTATAAAGTCCGGTGAGAATGTTGAAAAAAGTTGTTTTACCTGCGCCGTTTGGACCGATTAATCCGTGGATTTCTCCCTTTCTTAAGGCGAAATTAACGTGATTGACTGCTTTCAGTCCGCCAAAACTGACCGTCAGGTCTTTGGTTTCCATAATCAGATCGTTCATTAATTTCCCTCCTTTTTTGCTGTTTCACCGGTTTTTGCTTTGCTGAACCGGTGCTGCAACGAACGCTTTGCCTTCTCAATCAGCCCAACACAGCCGGCCGGTGCGAACAGAACGGTTACAATCAGCATAACCGCAAAGATGATATAGCGCCAGTCCTCCAGCGGCCGGAGCCATTCCGGCACAAACGTCTGGATAAATGCCGCAATCAGCGTACCTAGCACAGAGCCACGGCCTCCGATGACCAAAACCTGAACGATGGTAAAAGAAAGGTTGAGGTTAAACTGATCAGGGCTGATGTAGGTATTGTAGTATGCGTACAGTGCCCCCGCCAAACCGGCAAAGCCAGAGCAGATGGCAAACGCCAGGATGTTGTAGCGGACGGGGTTGATGCCCATGGCTTCAGCTGCAATGCGGCTGTTGCCCATTGCCTGCCACGCACGCCCAAGGGGTCCGTTTTTCATATGGTTGAACACCACAATCGCCAGAAGCGCAAAGGCTAGGGTCAAAAGATACATCTTGTATTTGGTATCGAATGCGATGCCGAACAGATTCAGAGGGCCGATGTTGATAACGCCAATTGGACCGTTTGTGATGTCCGTCAGATTTGTCATCAGGAGCATAAACAGCTGTGTAAACGCAAGCGTTGTCATCGTCAGGTATGGTCCTTTCAGACGTGCCGCAGGAAGTCCCAACAGAGCGCCGATCAGAATGGACAGCGCCACACTGGCCAAAATCGTAATAGGCGCAGGCACGCCGAGCTTGGTACACAGAAGACCTGCCGTGTATGCGCCAATGCCGAAGAACGCAGAATGGCCTAGAGACACCTGACCGGAAAGACCGATGAGCAGGTTCAGACCGAGATAGCTGATGATGTTGATCATCATGCTGGTCATCAGGTGCAGCAGATACCGTCCATCATTGACCAGCGGATACAGTGCCAGCAGAACGGTAAGAATTGCATACACGATGAGTTTTTTTTGTGAATTCTTCTTCATACCTTCTCCTTCCCCGACTTAAACAGGTTCATGAGTCCATTCGGAAGAACAATCAGGACCACAATCAGAACCGCGAAAGAAATAATATCCTTAAACCCGGACGAAACATAAATTGCACCCAGGTACTCAATAATTCCAAGGAAGTAGCCGCCGAACAGGCCACCGGTCAAATTGCCGAGGCCACCGATGGTCGAAGACAAAAACGCCTTCTGGCCATAATACGAACCCATGTCGGCAGTAATATAGAAAACAGGAGCCAGCAGGATGCCGGCAGCGCCTGCCATGCCGGAGCTAATCATTAAAGTCAATGCGTCGCACTTACGCACGGAAATACCCATGAGCCGCGCCGTATTACGATCTTCCGCTGCGGCCCGAAGGGCTCTGCCCCACTTGGTTTTCTGGAAGAAAATGGTGAGAATTACCACCAGAATCACTGTGATAAGGGAAATATAAATGCGGATTGCCGGGATAGTAGCACCAAAGATATGGAAATTCTGTCCCTCAAAAATATTGGGAATTGCCAGAGGCTCTGCGCCCCAAATAATTCTGCACAAGTTGCGGATGATTGTGGACAGACCAATGGTAACAACCATGTTGTCTGTTCTGCTCTTACGCCCGCGAACACGCTCCAACACGCCGGAATACACCAGGCCAACCATGGCCGACGTTAAAATCGTCAGCGCAATCGCCGCCATGTAGTTCACGTTCATGAGAACGTTATACTGATATCCAATATAAGCGCCCAGCATCAACAGGTCTCCCTGTGAAAAGTTCAGAACGCCCAGAGCCCGCCAGATCAGTGTATATCCGATTGCTACAAGCGCATAAATACTACCAATTGCAAGGCCGCTTACAATCTGTTGTACAAACATTTTGACCCTCCACGAAAGGTTTTGCCGCAATGCGGCCTTATCGTCTTATAACGTTGCCCTTTAGAGACAGGCGTGCCCGCACGCCTGTCTCTATCCGGCGTTTTGCATTCTCAGATGCTTCTGAGTGTTTTTATTTGATGCGAACCCACGCGCCGTTTGTCAGCTGGGTGATGTAGAGCTGCTTGTCGGGAACCTGATGGTTCTCGTCGAACTTAATCACACCGGCAATGCCTGTGTAATCAGATGCTGCAACTGCGTCCCGGATAGCTTCCGGTTCGAGAGATCCGGCTGCTTCGATTGCCTTGAGCAGCATATTGGCACCGTCATACGCCTGCGTGTTGGTAAGGTCAGGCTCATAGCCATACTTTTCCTCAAAGCGCTTAACAAAGTTCTCAGCTGCGTCTCCGCCTTCGGAAATCAGGAAGGTGTTGACACACATCTGGCCTTCACCGTATTTGCCGGCCAGTTCAACATAGGTGGTTCCGGGGATGCCGCCGGCACCGGCACAGGGGAGATCCGGCAGTCCCTGCTCCGCCAACTGTACGCGAATGAGAGCCGCCTCAGTGGCAGCGCCCCAGCCAACGAGTGCATCGGGTTTTGCGGCCTTGATGTTATTGATCTGTGCGGTAAAGTCCTTGTCGCCGCTGGTGTAGCTTTCCACGACAACAGGCTCCAGGCCAAGATCCTTCAAAGCCGCGATTGCGCCCTTTGCGCCGCCCTGACCGTAGTCATCGTTGCCGGCGATAATCGCAATCTTCTTGTAGCCGCAGTCATTTACAAAGTAGTCAACCAAGAACTTGGCCTGAATCGCATCGGAAGGGATCGTCTGGAAAATCCAATCATTGCCATCCTGAGAGCCGATTTTGGGACTGGAAGAGTTAGGGGCAATCTGGACAATGCCATATTGCGCCGCAATGGACATTGCGGCAACCGTGCAGGAGCTGGGGTTAGAACCGATCAGCGCACAGCAACCGTCGTTATTCACAAGCTTCGTAACAGCAGAAACCGCAGAAGCGGCAACGCCTTCATCGTCTTCGAAAATAAACTCAACAGGAACACCCAGAATGCCGCCGTTGGCATTGACTTCCTCGGCAGCCATGGTGACGGCGTCCTTGATGCGGTTGCCCTTGTCGGCAGTTGTACCGGAAAGCGGCACGAACACGCCAATCTTAATGCTCTTGGCATTGATGCCCTTGCCCGTGTCTGCCCCGTTGGGTGCGGCTTTACCTGTCGTCGACCCGGTTGTTCCGGTCTTGGCGCAGCCTACTGCCACAAAGCATAAGCAAAGCGCCAACAGCAGTGCGAGAATTTTGCGGGTATGGTTTTTCATTTTGGATCCTCCTCAATCATTATCATTCTATCGAAAATCGAGCATGAGTCGATCAACGATCAAAACAGATATACGTCCGGCCTGCGCCGTTCGAGATACGGATAGGCTGCTCTCGTCGCCTTCAGCAGCTTTTCGTCCATTGGAGCCGTTATGATGCCCTCTTCTTCGTTCAGTTCCGCAAGTACGTTTCCGGCAGGGTCGATGATTTTTGATCCACCGAAGAACTTGGTGTCTTTTTCACAGCCTGTCAGATTGGCGGCCGCAACGAAGCAGCCGTTTTCCAAGGCTCGAGTCCTGGTCAGAAGATCAAAGGCATATCTTCTTTCAGGATTTGCAAAGGCGAAGGTATAAAGAAGAAGCCCTGCGCCACTGAGTGCGCTGGATCTGGCCGATTCCGGGAAGCTGACATCAAAACACACATGAAGTCCGGTTTTGCCGAATGGCGTTGCCGCTGTTACAAGTTGATTCCCCGCCGAAAAAAAGTTTGGCTCCTTGCCCCAAAGATGGACTTTGCGATAAGCGGCAACCAGCCCGTTCTCATTGACAAGAACTGCCGTGTTGTACGGTTTTGCCGCACTTTCCGCTTTTTCCGGAATGGCTGTGTAAATCCAAATGCCGTGATTATCCTTGGACATCTGGGTAAGTGCGGAGACAAGCATTCCGTCCAGCGGCTGCGCCAGCCGCAAAAATGCTTCATCTGCCCGGTACCCGGTTGCGCACAACTCCGGCAGCACGAGCAGCAGCGCGCCCTGATTGCTGGCCTGTTTTGCCAGCTGCTGCATCTTCGATAAATTTTTCTCGACTTGGCAGGTCTCTGCGTGGAATTGACCAACCGCCAGTATTTTGTGTTTTTCCATAATTTCTTCGAAATGCTCCTTGTGTTTTTGTGCAGTTCGTTGTTTGCACTGACACTGTAAAACATTTTTCTCTTCTTGTCAATAAAAAATTTTTAAATAATAATTTCTCCCCCTTTTTCAGCCTCGTTTTTTTCCGATTTTTAAATTATCTTCGAGTCATTGCGCAATGTCTACCACTAAAAGGCAGCATAATAATAATTATTTTTTATTTTCAATATTTTACCACATAGCGGCCTTTTCCCGGCTGCCCTTGGGTGTTTATGTTGTATTGTACAATTTTTTCATTTTGCCTATTGCTTTTTTTGAACTTTATGCTATACTGATAAAAACAGCTCACATTAAAAAATTATCATCACATGGTTTTAAACTGTGTAATAATTTTTTATTATTGCAACTGCGCACGGAGGTTTTCTGTATGCAAACAAGAGAATTGGCAAATTTTGTTTGCCAAATAGATGAGAAAAACACATCCGATGCTACACGGCTTGTCATCCGGCAAACTGTGCTGGATACCATCGGCGCGGCTATCGCAGGTTCAGCAACTGCGGAAGGAGATATTTGGAGCCAGTATTTTCTCGCCTATCATTCCGATGAACCTGCTGCAACCGTTTTGGGAAAAACACTGCCCGTCGCCGGATACCGGCACGCAGCCGCCGTAAATGCCGCTTTTGGCCATATTTTGGATTTCGATGATGTTTGTAATTTGGCCATTGCGCATTTAGGTGTCGTAACTGTCCCGGGCGCTTTGGCTGTAGCCCAAAGCCGGAATGCAGGTGGAAAAGAATTGATGTCTGCTGTAGCTGCCGGCTTTGAAATCGGTGCTCGCATCGGTTATGCGATAAATCCCAGTGCCTACAAGATATGGCACACGACCTCTGTTGTGGGCGGGCTTTCCACCTGCGCAGCAGTCGGTCGGCTTTTGCATCTTTCTCCTAAGCAAATGCTTCACGCATTCGGAAGCGCGGGCACACAAGCTGCGGGGCTGTGGGAGTTTATGGCTGACGGTGCGATGAGTAAGCCCCTTCATACCTCCAATGCCACCCTATGCGGTATCCGTTCTGCAGAACTTGCCGCACTTGGTCTCACCGGTGCTTCGCGGATTTTAGAAGGGTCGCAGGGACTGCTGCGTGCCATGTCGAAGGAATATCACCCCGAGCGCTTGACACAGGATTTTGGTTCGGAATATCTCATTTCAAAAAACGCGTTCAAGCCATATCCCTGCTGCCGTCATATTCATTCTGCTATGTACAGTATGATAAAGCTGCTGCAAAAGCATCATCTTTCCCCAAATCAAATCGTACAAATCAGAAGTTACACCTATGATACGGCTCAAAATCTAACTGATCGGCCGGAGCCCGCTACTGCCTATGCTTGCAAATTCAGTATGCAGTACTGCCTTTCCGCGATTGCCCTGCGTGGTGGATACGATATTGCCATTTTTGATGACGCTTCCATGCAGGATGCATCTATCCGTGCCTTTATGAAAAAAATCCGGGTCATTTCGGATGAGGATATTAACAACAAAATCGTGCAAGATGCTACCTGTTGGGGCAACCGCTTAGAGGTTGAATATGCCGATGGTACCGTTTTTACCGAAGCTACCGATTATCCGCCCGGCGACCCGAACGCACCCATGACATGGCAGTCGTCCCTGGAGAAGTTCCATTCACTTGCTGATCCTGTCATTGGCCGGGAATATGCCGATTATATTTCGAGGAAAATCGAGCATCTCGAACAGGTCGATAACGTAAACGACATTTTCCCAATTTAATCATCATTGGTGTCTTTTCACATCACGGCGTCATAGCGCGACGTGTGTGGAATCAAATGAAAAGCAAATCTGAAAGGAGTAATTTTAACTATGCTGCAAAACGTTGCCGAAAAAGAGAAGATCATTTTTGACACAGTTATTCGTGCTGTTACCGGTATCTCGGAAGACGCTTATCGCCTGCTTTCCGAGGCCAGGGAGCGTGAGAGCAACGAAACTGCAAAGAGTATCCTCACATCTATGCTGGAAAACGTAGATACTGCCAAAAAGAAGGACAAAGCTGTCTGCCAGTCCCCCGGATACCCCACCTGCTGGGTTATTCACGGTGACGGCGAGTTTCCCGGTTACATAAAAGGCTCCGTCGAGAAGGCAGTCGCGGAGGCAACTCGACGCGGTTATCTCCGACCCAGCATGGTCGACCCGATTTCCCGCGTCAACACAGGCGATAACTCCGGCTGTGGCGTCCCCAATATTGAGTACGAATACAAGCCCGGTCAGGAATACACCGACTTTTACATCAGCCTTAAGGGCTGCGGTGCGGAATTGGGTAACGCTATGCAGATTCTCACACCCGCAAAGCTTGGCAAAAACCTTGTTGGCCTGAAACGCTTTGTGATGGACACTGTCATTGCCGCAGGTGGAAAGCCTTGCCCGCCCTACTCCATCGGCATCGGCATCGGTGGGCAGATGGACGTATGCAGCAAACTTTCCCGGAAGACTGTCAGCACGCGTAAATGGGACGATGTCAATCCGGATCCGGAGCTGGCCGCATTGGAAGACGAGCTTCGAAATAATATCAACAGCCTCGGACTTGGCGCCGCCGGAATCGGCGGAGATACGGTGTGTTTGGCTGTTAAAATCGCCAAGGTGCATACGCACACGGCTATCGCTCCGGTTGCCATCAACTTCCATTGCTGGGTCGCACGGCGAGCCGGTGTTCGGATTTATCCGGACGGTTCAACCGAAATCCTGCTCTGATTTTTGAAGGAGGAAACATATGAATACCTACGAACTCAATTTGCCGTTGTCGGATGATGCTGTAAAAAAGCTTCGCATTGGTGATGTTGTTTATTTAACCGGACATATTTTCACATCCCGTGATATGGCGCACCTGAAATATAAGGCGCTCTTAGCCGAAGGCGCACCTCTTCCCAAAGATTTTCATGGCGCGGCTATTTTTCACGCCGGTCCCGTTGCGTTAAAAGACAAAGACGGCAACTGGGAACTTCAGGTTATCGGCCCTACCACAAGCATCCGAATGGAGCCCTATGCGGATATGGTCGGCCAGATGGGCGTCAAGGCACTCATAGGCAAGGGCGGCATGGCTGAGGATACCCAGCGTGCGACGAAGCAATACGGCTATGTATATCTCCAGGCCGCACCGGGCTGCGGCGCAAAACTTGCCGAAGGTATTCGCAGCATTCAGGACGTACATTATCTCGAAATGGGTATGCCGGAGGCGCTATGGGATCTTGAAGCAGTGCACTTTGGCCCGCTTGTCGTCGCAATGGACACGGAAGGAAGTAGCATCTACGCCAATCTGAAGGCAAACGCTATCGAAAAAGTTGAAAAGCTTTATAAAATCTAAGAATACAGGGAGGTATACTTCGATGGACTACCGCATGGAACACGATTCTATGGGCGAGGTGAAGGTTCCGGCAGACAAGTACTGGGGTGCACAGACCGAGCGCAGCCATGAAAATTTTCCAATCGGTGTCGGGCTTGAGACTATGCCGCGCGAGATTACAAGAGCCTTCGGTGTACTCAAACTTGCTGCAGCCCGAGCAAACCATGCCCTAAAGCCCGAAAAGATGACTGTGGAGAAACTATCCGCCATCGAACAGGCTGCGACAGAGGTGTTAGAGGGTCAGCTTTTTGACCATTTTCCGCTCGTTGTTTGGCAGACGGGCTCCGGCACGCAGTCGAACATGAACGCCAACGAGGTTATCGCCAACCGGGGAAATGAACTTGCCGGGAAAAAGCTTCTGCATCCGAATGATGATATCAATATGTCGCAGTCCTCCAACGACACGTTCCCGACCGCAATGCATATCGCGGCTGTCGAGGCGTTGGAAACGCAGGTTCTGCCCGCAATTGACAAGCTGGTAACTACACTTCGCAGACTGGAAGCGGAAAACGACGATGTTGTGAAGTCCGGTCGGACCCATTTGCAGGATGCCACGCCAATCAAATTCTCCCAGGAGATTTCCGGCTGGCGAAGTTCCCTAGAAAAAGATCGGCAGCTGATTGTCCTCGCACTCGATCCTCTGCGGGAGCTGGCTCTCGGCGGCACAGCGGTCGGAACCGGGCTCAATGCGCCGAAGGGATTTGACGTACGCGTTGCACAGGAAATTTCCGATATTACGGGTCGTAAATATCGCACAGCAGAGAATAAATTCCATGCACTGACCTCGAAAGACGAGCTTGTTTTTGCACACGGGGCACTCAAAGCTTTGGCCTGCGATATGATGAAGATAGCAAACGATGTGCGCTGGCTCTCTTCAGGTCCCAGAGATGGCCTGGGTGAGATATTCATCCCCGAAAACGAACCCGGTTCTTCCATTATGCCAGGAAAGGTCAACCCCACGCAGTGTGAAGCGGTAACGATGGTGGCAGTGCAGGTGATGGGAAATGACGTTGCTGTGTCCATGGCCGCCAGTCAGGGCAATTTCGAGCTCAACGTGTTCATGCCGGTCTGCATCTATAACTTCCTGCAATCGGCGCGGTTGCTGTCTGAGTCGATCGTCTCGTTTACCGACCGTTGCGTGAGCGGCATTACGGCCAACCGTGAGAAAATGTACCATAACTTGCACAATTCGCTCATGCTCGTCACTGCATTGAATCCCTATATTGGCTACGAAAATGCTGCGAAAACGGCGAAGAAGGCATATAAGGAGAACATTTCCCTCAAGGAAGCCTGTGTGGCACTCGGCTATTTGACCGCAGAAAAATTCGACGAGGTATTCCACCCGGAAAACATGATTTGACCTATGGGACAAATCGTGTCGCTTGCGTTTCAGTCTGTCTTTCCATTGCTGGCATTGATGCTGCTAGGAATTTTCCTACGATCAAGCGGCATGCTGAGTGAGACAACCATTACGCAGCTGAACAAAATCAGCACAAAAGTCTTTATTCCCTGCCTGCTGTTCAACAATGTCTATACCGCGAATCTGCACGAGGCCTTTCAGTTACGGCTTTTTGCATTTGAGCTAGCATGCACGCTTCTGATTGCTGCCAGTCTCTATCTTCTCGTACCGTGGCTGATTCGGGATCGGAAAACCCAGTGCTCTTATGCATGCAGTCTCTACTGGCCTAACTGTACAATGTTTGGCCTTCCAATCCTGACTTCTCTGTGCGGTGCGGAAGGAACACTCACCGGCACAATCATGATTGTAACAATTGCGCCGCTGTTCAGTGCGGGAGCCGCCGTATTTCTGGAAAGATACAAAAGCAGAGGACATCTGAATGGCCGGCAGCTCCTGGCGCATGTGTTCGCTAGCCCTATGCTCTGGGGTTCCATTCTCGGTGTCAGTTGCAATTTGCTGAGTATTCGTCTGCCGCATGTAATCCTAAGCCCGATTCGGTCGGTTGCGGGTATTGCAACACCGTTGGCTCTAATCTGCCTAGGCGGCTTTTTCAAATGGGAGTCGTCTCAGCACTTATTCCAGCCTGCGCTGCTTGGCTGCTTTTGTAAGCTCTTATTAACGCCCGCTATTGTTGCGCTTTTGGCGTTACTCTGTGGTTATAGTGGCCTTCATGTGCTGTGCTTGCTCATCATCTTCGCTTCGCCCAGTGCTGTATCTACTTTTTCCGTTACCGATCCGTCGTTTGCAAATTGCGAACTCTCCGCCATGCTCGTTTCTCTATCCTCGATACTGTCTGTTTTTACTTATTTTTTCTGGATTGTTCTGTATCAGTCATTGGCGCAGTATTAAAACACTATTTTAGGAAGAGGTATCTGTATGATTGAAGTATTTGGAAATAAATGTGACTCAGGTAGCAAATTGTTTTTCACCGTTGATGGCCCCATGTATGCCAACCGTGCGGTAATGAAAATTCCGGTCATTGTTCTGAGCGGCAGTCAGGATGGCCCCACCTTCTGGATTAACGGCACTGTTCATGGTGATGAACTCAACGGCTCGTATGCTGCTTGGAAGCTGGTACGAGAGCTTAACCCGGCAGATGTCAGAGGCAATATTGTTGTTACTCCGATAGCCAATGTTGCTGCATTTGTCGAGCAACACAAAACATCTCGCATCGACGATTTGGATATGGACACGCAGTTTCCCGGTGATGCAGGCGGCATGGCTTCCCAGATGGTCGCAAAGCTCATCTACGACGAGATCCGCGCACACGCTTCCTTCCTTATCAATTTCCACACTATTTCTAAGCTCTATGATGCGGAGCCTTATACAGTCAGTAAAATTGTTCCCGGCGCAGACCCTGCTGTCAACCAAACGGCGCTAGATTTGGCTTTGTGCTTCGGCGTCAAAAATAATTGTGTGGTCAATCTGGCCACAGCCACCGGCGAACTGCCCGGTGTCACAAACGGCGCACTCGACATTACCTGTATCAAAGACGGCATTCCTGCCTTTATGGGTGAAATGGGGCACGGCGGTGTTGCAGACCCGGCGGTCATGGCGGTTGCCCGCCGCGGCCTTCTGAATGTCATGAAAAAGCAGGGTATGATCTCGGGCGAACTGGAAGTGCCGGAGCTCCAATACCGCATCACGAAGCGCAAGTTCGTCCGCAGCTCGATAGGCGGTTTGATTGAAATGACGCACAAGCCTGGGGATATTGTATCTGCTGGAACTACCATTGCGCACTTCCACTATTACGACGACAAACTTACTCCCTTTACCGTCGAACAGGATTCTCTGATTATTGCAACGCGTGTTTATCCCGCTTTCAATTCCGGCGATCGCGTGGCATTTTTGGGGCTTGAATGGGAAGAAGTTTAGGATACGTCGTATAATGCCATAAAACCCAATAAGTTTATCGGCTTAACCGCAGCTGGTGCAGAGTTTGTACGAAAGTCCGTAGTAAAATATATGATACAGCGATTTCAGAAAAGTCCGGAAGACCATCACCATGGCTGAAAAGTTTTGTGCACGTTTCAGCACAGAGAGTGCCCGCAACTTGGGCATTCCTGCCGGCACCCTGCACCAGAATCAAAAGAACCCAACAGACCTCCTTGCATAACGAAACCGCCGTCCCGGTTGAAATCGGGACGGCGGTTTCGTACAGGCGGAAACAATTAAGCTTGTCGTACGTCAAGTTAATATAGGAATACAACTTGACATACGACAAGTAAAAAGGTATAATAGCCTTGAGGTGAAGGTACACATGCAGCTGATGAAAGAAAAGCAGGATCTGACATATTTGTCGTGGTCTGTCTATCGCAATTCGTCCGGAACCGCCGGTTCTTTTCTGAAAGCGTACTCCGAACTCGGCGGAACAAAGACTTACTATAAGCTTTCAAACTTCGATAAAGCGCGTGGCATCATTGGGCATGAATGCGTGAACGAACTGATCGTTGACCGACTGCTGACGATACTGGGTATTCCGCATTTGTCATACCAACTGATTCATGCAGACGTGACCATAGACGGGAAGACGCATGAAGTATACCTCTGCGTGTCGGAGGATTTCAAGGCAAAGAGCGAATCGAAGATTGCCTTGGATGCCTATAAGGAGCTGGAGGCTTTGCCGGATGAATCTGCGCTGAAGTTTTGCACTCGCATGGGCTGGGAAGACTATATTTATCAGATGCTTGTCGTGGATTATCTGATTCTGAACCGGGATCGCCACGGCGCCAATATCGAGGTACTGCGCAACAGCCAAAAGAAAACAGTTCGTCTGGCACCCCTGTTTGACCACGGCCTTTCGTTGCTTTGCAGTTGTCCCGATGATGCTGCGGCAGCAAAATTTGATGTGATGGCTGACAAACCTTGCAACAACTATATCGGCTCGAAGTCCACATGGGATAATCTGCGTATCATTCCGAAGGATAAAATGCCGAAGCTGACGCCGCTTCACGAGAGTGACAGGCAGATACTGATGGAAGGACTGGACGGCGTGATCTCTCAGCCGTTTCAGGAGAAAATCTGGGAAATGATCTGGAAAAGGTGGTGCGCATATGAAGATTTTTGCCATTCGAGATGAATCGACGCAGGAGCAGAAAGATCTGGCGTACCTCCTGTACTACGAGCAGGAAAAGCGGTTCTACATTGAGCTACCGGAGAACGCGGACGCATGGGAGACACCGCTACTGCTGGACTTCTTTGTGAAGCGCGGAGAAACCACAGTCAATTCCTATTGGAGCAGAATCTGGGTGGAGCAGCGGATTGTTCCGCCTGATCGTCAGAATATCGGGGAGATTTTGCGTGACAATCATCTGAAGGAATACGACGAGTATGAACTATTGATGCTGGCAATGGGGCGGTGTGCGCAGGACGATTACTACCTCGTTCCCATTGACGAAAAGGAACTTCCGGAGGAAATTACGAAGCGCTTCTCAAAGCGGATTGAGGATGTGCTGCCGCTGGAGAATCATTGCCTGTTGGTATTCTTCCGGGATGGTGCGGTGAAGAAGTGTGATTTGCGGAAGCACTTTGAAAAGACGAGAGCATTTCAGATTCTTCTCAAGAAGCCGGATTATTTTCAGCATGTGCAGATGCAGACGGGAGGATACGGCGTTGCGTGGGATGTGAACATGACTGTCTCGGATGCGATGCTCTACCGGATCGGCAAAAGTGTTCCTCTGACGGCGGCTGATTTCCGGAACTTCGCCGCGCGCAGAGTCATCAACGCAGCGGAGGCAGCAGAGATATTGGGCTGCTCCCGGCAGAATGTCATCGACCTGACGAAGCGCGGAAAGCTCCATCCGATCAAATCATCAGAAAAGAGTACGCTGTATCTCAAAAGTGAGATTCTGAAACGAAACTGGCAATGATCAAGCCCTGCGTCAGAATGACCGTATAGCACACATCGCTCATCTCACCAATCATATTTTGGGCTTGCATGAGCGATGCCCTCAAAACTGCATCATTTAGGGTGCGAAAGCCTCCGTTTTTTCCTCTCAGTTCGCCACAAGCAGACGGGCGTGGGTGTTTTCCTATGGAACACATTTAAGAGGCAAAGCGGAGGCTTTTTTATGGAAATCGACACTTTTCAAAACCGGAGCTGCTGACGGTCAACTCAAAATGATTTCTATTGGTTTTCAGAAGCCCTTCTTTTTGCAGCCTGGAAATCTCTGTAGACATTGCCGCGCGGTCAATGCAAAGGTAGTCTGCCAGCTGCTGACGGTCAAAGGGAATATCGAAGGAAAGCGACGAATGCCTGGTAGACTCTGCCGACAGATAAGACAGCAGCTTATCCCTGGTCGTTCGCTTGCCGACATGGGTGATTTTATCGTTAAAAACCAGGATTTTATTGGCCAGCACGCTGACCAGGTTGCGGATCAGCTTCTGGTGGTGTTCGCAGGCCGTCGGGCAGGAGACCAGCAGTCTCTGGACGTTTAAGAAGATGATCTCACAATCCTCGTCTGCCACCACGCTGATATTCAGAATGGCTCCGGGGCTGGCCGCATAGGGTTCCCCAAAGAAGTCGCCGGCGTGGCACTTGGACAGAATATTCCGATGCCCCCAAAGGTCTTCCTGAATAATAAGGACACCGCCTGACGCCACCAGCCCCATGACCTCGGTGGCGTCTCCCGCTCTGAAAATATAAGAATCCCGTTCTTTGAAAACGGTTGCTGCGTTTACACAGTGCAGGATGGACAAGATTTCTTGATCCGTAAGGCCTTTGAAAAAAGGACTGTTTCTGAGAATGGGTAAATATTTTTTCAAAATCATCCCTCCATGTTGGAAATCAAACATACAAGTTGTATTTATAATACTATAATTCTAACAGAAAAACAAGAAATGCTACAGACGGAGGTCAAAAAAATGATAAGAAAAATTATTCGGATCGACCGGGAACGCTGCAACGGATGCGGCGCCTGTGCCAAGGCCTGCCACGAAGGGGCCATTGAGATCATAAACGGAAAAGCCGAATTGGTGAGAGAACACTTCTGCGACGGGCTGGGCGACTGTCTCCCGGAATGCCCAACAGGTGCCATTTCTTTTGAAGAACGGGAAGCGCCCGCATACGATGAAAAAGCCGTGAAAGAAGCGCAGAAAAACCAGGCAGCACCCAAACACATGGGCTGTCCCGGAGCGAAAAGTATGCAGATCCGGCGTCCGGCAGAACACGAGACCGGCATCCCCGCTCCCAACGCAGGGCAGATGTCCGCACTCCGGAACTGGCCGGTACAAATCAAGCTGGCACCTGTCAGCGCCCCCTATTTTAACGGCGCAAAGCTTCTGATTGCCGCCGATTGCACCGCCTATGCTTACGCAAGCTTTCACCAGGATTTTATCCGGAACAAGCTAACCCTCATCGGTTGCCCCAAATTGGACCAGGTGGATTACAGCGAAAAGCTGACCGCAATCATTCAAGGTAACGACATTCAAAGCGTAACCATTGTAAGAATGGAAGTTCCCTGCTGCGGCGGTCTGGAAATGGCGGCCAAGAAAGCACTTCAAAACAGCGGGAAATTCATCCCCTGGCAGGTCGTCACCATCAGTATTGACGGTAAAATCATGGAGTAAAAGGAGCATACAACTATGGAGCAGAAGATGTTTTGTTTTCAGTGTGAGCAGACACTTGGATGTACGGGATGCACAGGAAGTGCTGGTGTCTGCGGAAAAAAGGCAGACACCGCTGCATTGCAGGATGAACTGACAGGTGCGTTGATTGGTCTGGCAAGAGCAGTCGATGGTGCGCAAACCATTTCCAAACGAACCGGACAGATCATCATGGAAGGGCTGTTTACGACAGTTACAAACGTGAGCTTTGACAATGCGGCCATTGAAAAGATGATACAAAAAGTCAGAGCCGAGAAAGAGCGGCTGGTTCCCGATTGCAGCAGCTGTCAGTCCCCCTGCGGTAAGACAGACGAATACGATATGCGGCAGCTATGGAATGCCGATGAAGATATCCGTTCTTTGAAATCGCTTATTCTGTTCGGGATTCGCGGAATGGCAGCCTATGCTTATCATGCAAGTGTTCTGAATTATGAAGATGCCGAAGTGAACCAGTTTTTCTGCGAAGCCCTATTTAGAATCGGTTATGAAGAAAGTGTCGAACGGCTGCTTCCTACCGTGCTGAAAGTCGGAGAAATCAACTTGAAGTGCATGGCACTTCTGGACAAGGCCAATACACAGACCTATGGGACACCGGAACCGACCGCTGTGACCCTTGCCGTAGAAAAAGGGCCGTTTATTGTTGTGACCGGTCATGATCTGAAGGACCTTCAGCTTTTGCTGGAGCAGACCGAGGGAAAAGGGATCAACATCTACACCCACGGTGAAATGCTCCCGGCCCATGCCTACCCCCTCTTAAAAAAGTTCTCTCACCTGAAAGGACATTTCGGAACCGCATGGCAGAATCAGCAAAAGGAATTTGATCATCTTCCCGCACCGATCCTCTACACCACAAACTGCCTGATGCCGCCCAAAAACAGCTATGCAGACAGAGTATTTACAACAGAAGTAGTTGCTTTCCCGGGCGCTGTTCATATTGACGAGCAGAAGGATTTTTCGCCGGTTATCGAAAAAGCGCAGGAACTGGGCGGTTACAAAGAAGACCGGCAATTCTCCGGTATCAATGGCGGCACGAAAGTGACAACCGGTTTTGGTCATGCCGCCATCCTATCCCATGCGGGTATTGTCGTAGACGCCGTAAAATCCGGGGCCATCCGCCATTTCTTCCTGGTTGCCGGTTGTGACGGCGCGAAACCGGGCCGAAACTATTACACAGAATTCGTGAAACAAGCCCCTTCTGACAGCATCGTCCTCACCCTGGCCTGCGGCAAATTCCGTTTCAACGATCTTGATCTGGGAGAAATCGGCGGTCTGCCCCGGCTGATGGATATGGGCCAGTGTAATGATGCCTACGGCGCAATTCAGGTTGCCGTGGCACTTGCGGTGGCTTTTGGATGTTCTGTAAATGAACTTCCGCTCTCCTTCGTTCTGTCCTGGTATGAGCAGAAAGCGGTCTGCATCCTGCTGACCCTTCTGCATCTCGGCATTAAAAACATCCGCCTTGGTCCTTCTCTCCCGGCGTTTTTGTCCCCCAATATTCTGAACTTCCTGGTGGAAAACTATGGCATTGCGCCTATTACTACACCGGAAGAAGACATGAACGCCCTTCTGAACCAGAAATAAAGCGAGGATTCCGCCACTGATACTATTTCCTGATTAAAATCTTAATTTTAATCAGGAAGGCATCGCCTGAAGGCGCTGCCTGTTTTGTGATTTTTAAGGAAAGAAATCACAAAACAAGTCTCATATGAACTCCATGCCCTTCAGGCAATTAAAATCTTTTTTAAAGATTTTAATTGGAGTTCAGTATCAATTCACTTCCCCACGCATCAATACCTTTCAATTCCACTTTCTCTCTGTCCCCCCACGCAAAGACACAGCCCGGCAGGTATCGAAACCTTGCCGGGCTTGTCCTTTATTCGTTAAGCACCGCATTCCAGTAAATTTTCGCAGTCCCGTTTCCGCACACAGCCGATAGCATACGCGTCACCTCCAGGGCTACTGTATTCGCCGTTGCTCGTCCGATTTCCTGAAAAGGCAAATGGAAAACCGCCGGATACGGCATGAGGCCACGAGGGTTTGCCGCCTCGTGGCCTCATGGGATTAGGGAAACTCTGAATAAATCCCCTTCGGCTGGACAGCGGATCTTTTTCACTATCCGTGCAGTTCCAAAAGCGGGAAATACACAAAGTATTCCTCCGCTTTTGAAACCTTCGCCTAGAGAAAAATATCTCGCTGCCAGCTCTCGCGGATTTAATCAGAGCTTCCCTAGTTAATCGGGATAGTGGGCATTCTTCCAGGCGAGAAATGCCGGGGAAGGGTTTTTCGCCCGCTTCCGGAGCTGAAGCTGATGGATTCCGTACAGCTCCCTTTCCCCGCTGGCCTGGTCGGATTTCAGCCGCTCCACCACATCCCAGCAGTCTGGGCAGAAACGGATTTTCTGCGTGCCTTCCTTTTCCGAATAGAATATTTCGAACAGTTTTTTCTTCCCGCCGCAGCAGTCGCAGGTCATAAAAACACCCCTTCCGGAAATTGGTATTTTTATCCTACCACACTCCCGGCGAAAATGCAACGGAGAACCCTTTTTACGGCTGTGCAAAGTTCTCTTCCAGGAATGCCTGGATGCTGTTCTGAGAAAGTGGCGTGGTCAGGGAAATGGAATAGGCATAGCTGCCGTCCGTCCACACTGCCAGGGTAAAGCCCTCGTCCGTACCCTTCAGGGTCACGGAATTTTCACCGACTTTTGTCGTTTCCTCCCGGTCATATACATGACAATCTCCGGAATTATCCTCGGTGCCCTGGGACTTCCGGTAGCAAAGGGACTCGCTTCCGCCGAAATACTGGATTTCCGCCAGATTTTCCCAATAGGACACATATTCTGTCCGCTCCACCGGGAAGGGAATGTCGGTCAGTTCCGCCAGAGGAATGCGGGTTTTCGCGGACAGCTCGTCAATGGAGGCCGCCTCCTCAATCTGGGGAATGGCCATCACGTCCGGCTTCTGAACGTCTCTGGGCTGCCAGACAAGCCAGCTACACAGGGCGATGGCAAGACAGGCCGCCAGCGCCGTCAGCTGCCCCATGACTCGCTTCCGCTTCTGAATTCTGGCCGCTTCCACATTCCGGAGCACCCGCTGACGCATCTCCGGGGTCACCGTGACCCGATTCATGATTTCCTCATACTTCAAAGTCGTAGGCCTCCTTCAGCACAGATTTCAGCTTTTCCCGACCCCGGCGCAGGTCAGAGCGGATGGTGGAGGGGTTGCGGCTCAGAATTTGAGCCATTTCCTCGGTGGAATAGCCCTCGTAATAGTGCAGGTGAATGACCTCCCGATACTGGGTCGGTAGCTGCTTCACCGCCTCCCAGACGAAGGACAGGTCTTCCCGACCCTCCGCCGCCAGGCTCTCGTCCAGCTCGTCGCAATCCCGGAGGGCATTGTATTCGATCCGGTTCTTGCTCAGGTTGGCCGCCACCTTCAAAAGCCAGGCCTTTTTGTGCTCCTCGCTTTCAAAGCTGGGAGCGGCGGTGAGCAGCTTCAGAAGGGTGTCCTGCAAAATTTCCTCCGCGTCCGCCATGTTGTGCAGATAGCTGTACGCACAGCGCAAAATGGCATTGCCATAAGTGTCCAGTGCTTCCGTCGCCATCTGGTCGGTTCGGCTGCTTATCTGTATTTCCGTCTTCGGCAGCAGACGGGCGGCAAGGCGGACAAATTCCCGGAGTGCCTGCCATAGCCGCCACCCAAAAGACATCGAGATTGGAACTGCTTCCATTTTTACGGCTCCTTTTCAAATCTAACCTGAGTATACCCCTGAGTATATCCCGTTTTTCGTCTCTTGGCAAGGGGTTCAGGACAGGCTCTGAATGAAGGTGCTCAACTGCTCGGCGGTCATGCCCACGGTGGACATAATGGAATAGGCATAGGTACCGTCCGTCCAGGTGGCGTTGGACACAAGGCCGTCGTTTCCCTTGCAGGTCACGGCCTTGCCGTCAATGGTTCGGATTTCGGTGGTTTTGTAGACATTGTAGTCGCCGCTGATATCTTCGGTGCCAACGCCCTTGCGGAAGCAAATTTCCGCGCCGTCCTCGTTGCTGAAGCGCACTTCCGCAGTTTTATTCTCAATGGCCGCAATATACTTCTCGGGGTAGCCCTCCAGGGCGTCCGGGGCGGTGAAGGAGAAACCTGCCAGCTTGCCGGCCTCCTCCAGGCTGGTGCATTCCGCCCAGGGGTTGGGAATCTGAACGCTTTCGGTGGTTTCCGCAGGGCCCCAGGTTCTGGGGTCGCCGCCGATGGGGGGCTCCTCGGTTTTTCCGCCGCAGGCCGCCATGGACAGCAGCACCAGAAGCAAACACACAACACAGACAATCAGCTTTTTCATAATCAATACATTCCTTTCATATTCCGGCGTTCTTGCCGTTCTACTCAGAATACAGCCGAGGAAGGGAAAATGTTGCAGCGGCGAAAAAAATTTTTGATTTTCTCATTTCCCATTTGGGGAAGATATATCAAACATACACACCGGAAAAAGAATAAGAATATGGAGGTGATTTTGCCCATACCAAAATAGATTAGCCTCCGTCTTCGGTAAAAACCGAAGACGGAGGCCTTCCTGATTACCATTTATACTTCTGTTCCAGAACCACGGAAATGGCATAGAGCAGTCCCGCGATGACAAACTGACCCAGGGTGGCAAGATCTCCCGGGGCATTTCCGGTCAGCTGGGTCAGAAGCAAGCACAAAACCAGAATCCAGGCAGCCCACCGGATCGCCGTGACCGCCTTCCGCTTCAGCCCCTTGCCGGAATCCGATTCCTGAACCGGCTGGGAATTTTTCTTTTTCTTCGACATAAGCACTCCTTATTTGATTCCCTGGTGGTTTTCCTCCAGGGCTTTCAGTCTGCGCAGATTGGGCCGGAGAATCCAGACCCCCAGCAGAGTGGACAGAACATCCGAGCAGGGCTGGACGGCGATGAGCCCGTTCACCCCGAAGCGCCTGGGCAGAATCAGAATCAGCGGCAGCAGGAACAGGCCTTGGCGGCCGCTGCCCACGATGGCCGCATCCCGGTTTCTTCCGATGCCCTGGAGCATCACGAAGCCCGTGGCGCACACGGGAAGCAAGGACAGGGTGGCCATACTGGCCCGTAAGATTCGGGAGCCGTAGTAGATGACCTCCGGGTCATCCTTCCGGAACAGGCCGATGAGCTCCTCCGGGAACAGGAAGGCAACGGCAATCATCACAAGTAGTGCCGCTCCAACCTTGATACAGTACCAGAAGCCCTGGCGCACCCGGTGATACTGCTTCGCGCCGTAGTTATAGCTGCATACCGTCTGGTAGCCCTCGCCCAGACCGAAGTAGATCTGCTGGCACATGTGCACCAGCCGGTTGACGATGATAAAGGCGGCGATCACCGCGTCGCCATAGGGTCGGGCTGCCCGGTTCAGTAGCACCGAAGCCACGCTGGACAGGCCGTTTTTCAGCAGGCTGGAAAAGCCACCGCCGAAAATCTCCTTCAGGGTCTTCCAGGAGAACCGGAACCGATTCAGCCGGATGGGAATGCAGTCCCCCCGGGTGCACTGCCACAGCAGCACGAAGAAGGTGACGATCTCGCCGATCATGGTGGCCGCGCCTGCCCCGGCAAAACCCATGCCCAGGCCGAACATCAGCAGCGGATCCAGAAGGATATTCAGCACCGCACCGCTGGCAAGGCCGTACATAGACCGCTTGGCAAAGCCCTGGAAGCGCAGAATGCAGCTTAGGGAGGTTGCCGCCGCCTTGAAGGGCATGGAAATGAGGATATACCTGGCGTAGATCACCGTGAAACCCCGCATACTGTCCGTAGCACCCAGCAGCTCCACCAATGGGTGGACGAAAATCAGCCCCAGAGCCATCAGTACGCTCAGCAGGCACAGTACGCTTACCAGGCCCTGAGCCGCCGTCTGTTCCGCCTTCCGGATTTCCCGGCTGCCCAGCTGGCGTCCCATAAGCGTTCCCGTGCCCTTGCCGAACATAAGACCCAGAGCCAGATTCAGGGTCATCAGGGGATAGACGATTCCCACCGCTCCCGTGGCGCTGGTGCCCAGACGGCCTACAAAATAGGTATCCGCCAGATTATACACGGAGGTAATCAGCAGGGAGATGACCGAGGGAATGGCCATCCGGAGAATCAGCGGCTCCACAGGGGATTCCACCATCTCCCGATATTTTGCCGAACGCTCGCTTTCCTGTGACATCGTCATTTATTTGCGCAGAATGTGAATGGCGAAGCCGCCGAATTCTCCTGCCAGGTAGATGTTCTTCAGCTTGCCGTCCTCCCGGTAGGCGGCGGTGTCCATATTGAAGGAGAAGCCCTTCTCCTTCAGCTCCTCCACGGCTGCCTCCAAATCCTCGGTCTGCATGGCGATATGGCCGTGGGTGCCCAGGAAGGGCATGTTCATGCACTCAAAGTAGTTTCCGGCAAACTCGGACTTGCCGCCGTGCCGGGGTGTCAGGTTAAACAGGGTGCACAGGAGATTTGCCAGCTGGGTGGATTCCTCGTGGCTGTTGTTGTTGATGCCCACATGCACCAGCTCAAAGGTATTTTTCATAATTTTCGGTTTTCCTTTCTGAGTTACCTGAGGGAAGCTCTGAAGGAATCCGCAAGAGCTGTGAGCGAGAGATTTTTTGTTCAATCGAGCTATGGAAAGTGGAGGAATACTGGATGTATTTCCCACTTTTCATAGGGATGAGTGAGCAGAAAAGATCCGCTCTCAGCCGCAGGGGGTTCCTTCAGAGCTTCCCTGAACAAACAATGCCAGTCACCGCGGTGACTGGCATTGCACACTTTCGTATGATTACTTCAGGCCGCGGGCGTGGTCAGCTTCCACAGTCTCCTTGATCTTGGCGATGGCCGCATCGCTCAGGTAGCAGAAGGGACGGCGGCAGGGGCCGACGGGGTTACCGGCAATCCGGGCAGCGGTCTTGGTGACGGTGTTGGGGTTGCCGAACTTGAAGCAGTTCCGGATGGGACGAATGCTGTCCTGGGCCTTCTTGGCGTTTTCCAGGTCGCCCTTCAGGAAGTACTGATAGATGGAAACCATGGTCTCGGGGTAGATGTTCGCAACGGCGGTAATGCCGCCGGCGCCGCCGGCCAGCAGGTTCCACAGAATCAGCGCGTCGTTGCCGGACAGGACGCTGAAGGTCTCGGAATCGGTCAGCTCGATGTACTGCTTCATGTTGTCGAAGTTGCCGCTGGAGTCCTTCACACCCACGATGTTGGGGATCTTGCTCAGCTTTGCCACGGTGTCCGGGTTCAGGTTATTGCCGGTACGGGCGGGCATATTGTACATGACGATGGGCAGATCCACCGCTCCGGCCAGCTCGGCATAGTGGTTATACAGCTCATCCTGGGAGATGGCGGCGAAGTAGGGGCTGATAACGGACAACACGTCCACGCCCAGCTCCTTGGCCTTCTTGGACAGGCGGATGGTGTCGGCGGTGCCGGGCATACCGGTACCGGCGTACACGGGGACACGGCCGTCGGCGGCCTTGACCACGGTCTCGATGACCCGCAGCTTCTCGTCCTCGGACTGAATGTAGGCCTCGCCGTTGGTACCCAGGCAGAAGACACCGTCCACACCGGCGGCGATCTGACGGTTTACCTGATTCTTGATTTCCTCAAAATTCAGGGACTCGTCATCGTTCATGGAGGTGACCATAGCGGCAATGATGCCTTTCACAAGCTTTGCCATAAGAAATACTTCCTTTCGTAAATTTCGGTTATTCTTCCTCGTCCAGATTGACCTTGGAGGTGTCGGCCTCCACATGGACGACCTTCTTGGCGGCGTTTGCCAGCTCGGGGTGAGCGGCCATGTACTTCTTCCGGGCGAAGATCTGGAGCACGACGATCACCACGCCAATGCTCAAGCCCACGATGTCGGTGAAGCTCTCGGGGATGCAGGTGCAGATGCCGCCCACAACCAGCAGAATTCTCTGCCAGACGGGGATGTCGGTGAGCAGATAACCGGCCACGGCGAAGACCAGCATGGCAGTGCCCAGAGCCAGGATGCCGGAGTCATGGATGACGGCAAGCAGGCCGCCCTCCATCAGGATACCGGGCTGATAGACGAAGGCAAAGGGGGCAAAGAAGGCAACCGACGCATAGACCATTCCTCGCCAGCCCGTATCCCAGGGCTTTGCCTCGGCGATACCGGCAGCGGTGTAGGAGGCGATGCACACGGGAGGGGTGATCTGAGCGAAGATGCCAAAGTAGAAGATGAACAGGTTGGCAGCCAGGGTGCTGATGCCCAGGCTCTTCAGGGTGGGGATGAACAGAACGTAGGCCGTCAGGTAAGCCGCCACGGTGGGCAGAGCCATGCCCAGCAGCATGCAGCCCAGCATGGTGATGATCAGGCCGATCCACATCAGGTCGCCGCCCATGGAGGAGATCACGGAGCTCAGCCGGGTAGCAAGACCGGAGATGGAGACGATACCGATGATGATGCCGCAGCCGGAGATGGGCTGAGAGGTGTTGGAGGACAGACGGGTGGCGTTCAGAATCTGCTGAATGATGTGGATGGGGCCGTAGCGCATCTTGGGGCTGATGACGTTCAGAACCAGGATGGCGGCGATGCCGTACAGAGCGGAGCGCTGGAGGGTGCAGCCGGAAGCAATGGCGGCAACCAGCACCACGATGGGGCTCAGCAGGTACAGACGGGGCAGGATGGGCTCGCACTCCAGATCCATTTCCACGGTCTCACCGGCGTTGGCGCGCTTCTTGGCCAGCATATGCACCAGCAGGAAGATGGCCAGGTAGTACATGATTGCGGGGATGGCGGCAGCCTTACAGATGGCCATGTAGGAAATGCCCAGCATTTCCGCCATCAGGAAGGCGCCGGTGCCCATAATGGGAGGCATGATCTGACCGCCGGTGGAAGCGGCGGCCTCGATGGCACCGGCTTCCTCGGGGGCGTAGCCCACCTTCTTCATCATGGGGATGGTCATAACACCGGTGCCGGCCACGTTGGCGGCGGCGGAGCCGGAGATCATGCCCATCAGGCCGGAGGCCATAACGGCTGCCTTGGCAGGGCCGGAGTTGTCGTTGGAGCGGGCACCGAACTTGATGCCGATGTCGATAAGAACCTGGCCGCCGCCGCAGGTGCCGAACAGGGAGCCGAAAATCATGATCCAGTACATGAAGCCGGAGCCCGCGCCGGTGGCGGTGCCGTAGATACCTTCACTGCCCATGACCATCAGGTCAGTGAACTTGTTGATGTTCATGCCCTTGTAGAACAGGATGCCGGGCAGCCACCGGGCCGTCCACACATAAACGATGAATACGCCGATGAAAATCACCAGGGTCTTGCCCACGGTACGGGCGATGCCCAGCAGGACCAGCAGAATCAGGGTGACGCACTCGAAAATATCGATGGGGTTCACAGGATCCAGGTAGTTGACCCGCAGACCCAGCCGGTTAAACTGGCTGATGGCGTACCAGATGTGGTAGAAGAAAGTAATAAATACGAACCAGTCGCAGATGGTGTCAAAGATTTTTCCGGCCTTGCTGGTGTGCTTGCCGGGGTTCAGCAGCACGCACAGGAAGCCGATGCTGGAAACGTGGATAGGACGCACCAGCATGGGAACCATGGGGTTGATAAACGTTCTGTACAGCTGGAACAGCAGGTATGCCAGGGTGACCCACACCGCGGCGGTTGCCCGGGGGGTGTCCTTGATCAGGGTCTCCTTGATCTGCTGCCCAACACTCTTCTTTTCAAGTGTATTGCCCATAAAACGATGTTCCTTTCGCTCTGTACCGGCCGGATGGGGCCGTGAGAAATGGGTGGGTTAGTGGGTTGGGGTTCCGGGGTATTTCGCTTTCCGCACGGGGCTTCACACAGGGAAAAAAGCACCTACATTTTCTGAAAAGAGAAAGCCTGTCCGGAAGAGGGAACGGATTTTGATATTTCCGGGGCGGGAAACCGCCCCGGAAATCGCTTTGGGAAAGAATTACTTGCCGGTGTAGTTGCCGTCAGCGTCCAGAACACCGATGTCCTGGAAGTACTTCACGGCACCGGGGTGCATGGGAACGACCATAGCGTCGAAGTCCACCATGTCGGCGTAGGTGATGCCACGGTAGCCGGCAACATCCTCAGACAGCTTGTCGGCGTTCTCCACCAGGATCTTGGTCATGGCGTAGGCCACGTCGTCCTCCATGTCGGAAGAAACGATCTTGGAGGAAGCCTGGCAGGCAGACTTCATCTCCTCGGTGGTCTGACCGAAGGAACCGGCGGGGATGGGGGCCTCGGCGTAGCCGCGCTCGCACATACCGGTGATCTCTTCGTCCGTCAGGCCGGAGACGACGATCTTGGCGCTCATGCACAGCTCGGTCAGAGAAGAAGAGGTGGAAACGGTGTGACCAACCATCATATCGGCCTGGCCGTCCTGGAGCATATCGCAGCAGGCGGAGCCGTCGGTGAAGGTAACGCTGCCGCCCCAGCTCTCGATGTCCTCAACGGTGACACCGTGGATGTCCAGCAGGTACATGAAGGAAACG
>ULSS01016536.1_pt1 | contig 28962 bp, 29 predicted proteins | sample 1956901 | NCBI WGS metagenome assembly ULSS01 (sample SAMEA4835714, study PRJEB28245) | human gut metagenome | biome: gut microbiome; material: fecal sample | place: Denmark | collected 2008
TTTACCGTCTGGGTGGAGAGCAGCATCCGCGATTTCAGGAAAAAGCAGCGACTGCTGAAGGAGACGATTACCGCTGAGGACGAAAAGAAGTTCAAGGAACGGAATTTGCAGGACACCAAAACCATGTCCCGCTTCCTATTGAACTATATCAGCGACCATCTGGAATTTGCCGATTTTGCCAGCGGGCGAAAGAAGCATGTGACGGCTGTCAACGGCGCTGTTACCTCCTATATGCGCAAGCGCTGGGGCATTACCAAGATCCGTGAAAACGGGGATCTGCACCACGCGGTAGATGCACTTGTGGTCGCCTGTACAACAGACGGAATGATCCAGCAGGTGAGCCGTTATGCCGCGCTGCGGGAATGTGAGTATGTACAGACAGAGGCGGGCAGCATGGCGGTTTCTCAGCACACCGGCGAAGTGCTGAGGCAGTTCCCCTATCCCTGGCCGGAGTTCCGCCGGGAGCTGGAGGCCCGTCTGGGCGATGACCCCCGCCGCGCTGTGATCTCCCAGCGATTCCCTGTGTACGCCAACGGTGACATTCCGGTGCGGAAGCTCTTTGTGTCCCGTATGCCCCGCCGGAAGGTGACGGGCGCGGCGCATAAGGAGACCATCAAAAGCCCGAAAGCACTGGACAGTGGCAACGTTGTCGTGAAGCGCGCGTTGACCGACCTGAAGCTCGACCCCAAGACCGGCGAGATCGCCAACTACTATATGCCGCAGAGCGACCGCCTGCTCTATGAGGCGCTGAAGGAGGAGCTGAAAAAGCACGGCGGCAACGGGGCCAAGGCCTTTGACGAGTTGGATCGTCCGACGGTCGCCGCCGCCATCCGGGAGATACGCGTCTATGAGGGAAACTGCATGGAGATCGACTATCTGTTTCCGGAGGACTATCGGGCGCTGCTGGAGGGGTGATGATATCTCAAATGCGTTGTTACCCTGAACGACATGGATGTCGGTATTGAAAACGGCATTAAGACCGTGCATCTTCATCATTAAACACGTTCAGTTCTCCCATGTACCTGGCTTCCACGGTTTGTTCCGGCCACAGTAGTGGATGATCGCCGACCACTGCCGCACGTTCTCCGGCGTCATGCCGTCCCCGTTGTGCTGGTGGAGGGCAAACAGCTTCTCCGTCATGTTGCAGCGGATAGGATCCAGCGGCAAAATGTGCTGACCGTACAGAGCGCTGATGATGTCCTGATCCGGCAGCATGAGCCGCCCCTCGTGGGCGATAAGATGAATGTCGCCGCGTTTGATGTGGCGGGCATCTTTTTTAGAGCGAAGTACAGATCATATCACATAATCATACCCGTCAGGGTCACTGTGCATCAGATCCGCAAGCGTGATATTCTCAAAATATTCCGTAATGAGCTTATCCAGTCCCCGCCACATGGGGAGCGTGCGACATTCAGCGGAGCGGGGACAAACATCAGCGCCGGGATCAAGGCAGGAAACAGGAGCCATAGAATCTTCTGTGACGCGCAGAATGTTTTCCACAGTGTAATGCTCAGGCGCTTTTGCCAACTGATATCCGCCGCCCTTCCCCCTTACGCCGGTCAGCAGCTTTGCCTTTACCAGCAGCTTGATAATGTTCTCTAAATATTTTTCAGATATCTCCTGCCGCTGCGCAATGATCTTCAGCGGAATAAAACCGTCCGACTGGTGCTCGGCCAGATCAATCATAACGCGAAGCGCATAGCGTCCCTTGGTGGAAACCAGCATACGATCCCTCCTGTTCCAGTATAAACCCATTATACAACATGGTTAATAGGGAAATCAATGTAAAATTTTGCGGAAAGGCATTGACAAACGGGGACGGCAGCACTATAATCACACCAACCTACAAGAAAGGTTGGTATTAACATGAAATACAACCTGCGCCTCCGATGTTGCCGCGGTGAACAATAAGCCGAAACACACAAAACAGAACAAACCACAACAACATCATTTTTAGGAGGAATATATGATGAGCAAGATCTATACATCCGCTGACCAGCTGATCGGCAAGACCCCGCTGCTGGAGCTGACCCATATCGAGAAGGAAGAGGGCCTGGAGGCCAAGGTGCTGGGCAAGCTGGAGTACTTCAACCCTGCCGGCAGCGTGAAGGACCGTATCGCCAAGGCCATGATCGACGACGCGGAGCAGAAGGGCCTGCTGAAGCCCGACTCCGTCATCATCGAGCCCACCTCCGGCAATACCGGCATCGGCCTGGCATCCGTGGCCGCCGCCCGCGGCTATCGCATCATCATCGTGATGCCCGAGACCATGAGCGTGGAGCGCCGCCAGCTGATGAAGGCCTACGGCGCGGAGCTGGTGCTGACCGAGGGTGCCAAGGGCATGAAGGGCGCCATCGCCAAGGCTGACGAGTTGGCCAAAGAGATCCCCAACAGTTTCATCCCCGGCCAGTTCGTGAACCCCGCCAACCCTGCCGTCCACAAGGCGACCACCGGCCCCGAGATCTGGGAGGATACCGATGGCAAGGTGGATATCTTCGTGGCGTGCGTCGGCACCGGCGGCACCGTTACCGGCACCGGTGAATATCTGAAGAGCCAGAACCCCAATGTAAAGGTGGTGGCCGTGGAGCCTGCGTCCTCTCCGGTGCTGAGCAAGGGCGTGGCGGGCAGCCACAAGATCCAGGGCATCGGCGCAGGCTTTGTGCCCGACGTGCTGGACACCAAGGTGTATGACGAGATCATCCCCGTAGAGAACGAGGACGCCTTCGCCACCGGCAAGCTGATCGGCAAGAAGGAAGGCGTGCTGGTGGGCATCTCCTCCGGCGCCGCCGTGTGGGCCGCCATCCAGCTGGCGAAGCGGCCGGAGAACAAGGGCAAGACCATCGTAGCCCTGCTGCCCGACACCGGCGACCGCTATCTCTCCACCCCGCTGTTTGCGGACTGAGGAGATCACAAGAACATAAGCACGGAAGACTGCCTTTGACGGGCAGTCTCCCGTGCGCTGATCGGTCAAACGATTCTGGAAATGCAGTCCAGCAAGGTCATGGAGTAAGTGGGGCAAAGTATTCAACTTCTTACTGTACGGAAATTGAATTTTAGAAAGGATGCCGAGCTTTGCGGAATGGATAAAGTTTGGACGCTTTAGACCCGCTTCACATTCTCAACGATCAAAAATCTTACAGCAAAGGAGACACAGACTATGCAGAAGCTCTCTGAACGAACTGCCAGCTTTACCGACTCTGTCATCCGCCGGATGACGCGGATCTCTCTTCAATATGACGCGGTGAACCTGTCCCAGGGCTTTCCGGATTTTGAACCGCCCAAGGAGATCCTTGACCGTCTGGCGCAGGTGGCCCACGAGGACTATCACCAGTATTCCATCACCTGGGGCGCGCAGGCTTTCCGAGAGGCGCTGGCCGCCAAGCAGTCCCATTACATGGGCCGTACCATCGACCCCAACAGCGAGATCGTCACCACCTGCGGCAGCACGGAGGCCATGATGGCTGCCATGATGACCGTGACGAATCCCGGCGACAAGGTGGTGATCTTCTCCCCGTTCTATGAAAACTACGGCGCGGACACCATTCTCTCCGGCGCGGAGCCTATCTATGTACCGCTGGTGCCGCCGGATTTCCACTTTGATGCCAATGTGCTGGAGGACGCCTTTCGCCAGCACCCCAAGGCGCTGGTGCTGTGCAACCCCTCCAACCCCTGCGGCAAGGTCTTTACCCGTGCGGAGCTGGAGACCATCGCGGCACTGGCTGCCAAGTACGATGTGTATGTCATCACCGACGAGGTCTATGAACACATCGTCTACGCTCCCCACAAGCACACCTATTTTGCCACGCTGCCCGGCATGTGGGAGCGGACCATCTCCTGCTCCTCCCTCTCCAAGACCTACTCCATCACCGGCTGGCGTCTGGGGTACATCATTGCCCCGGCGGAGATCATCGACCGGGCGAAAAAGGTACACGATTTCCTGACCGTGGGCGCGGCGGCTCCCCTGCAGGAGGCTGTGATCCCGGGCCTGAAATTCGGGCAGGACTACTACGACGATTTTCTGGCCAAATATACCCACAAGAAGGAGCTGTTCCTCAAGGGGCTGGACGATCTGCACATCGTCCACAACGATCCGGAGGGTGCGTACTATGTGCTGATGGACGTTTCTGAATTCGGCTACGACAGCGATCTGAAATTCTGCGAGGATCTGGCCCGGCTGGTGGGCGTGGGCGCCGTGCCCGGCTCCAGCTTCTTCCGTGAGCCGGTGAACCACCTCATCCGCTTCCACTTCGCCAAGAAGGATGAGACGCTTCTGGAGGCACTGAACCGTCTGGAAGGCCTGCGGGCAAAAATTCCTTCCCGGAAAAAGAGTTAAAAGGACAAGTCTATGATGGATCTCAAACGGGAAGCCTTGAAGGAGGATACATATATTCTCATCAACCCTGCCGGCCGGTTTGCCATCAGCGGTCCGGCCGGAGACAGCCGCCTCACAGGACGAAAGATCGTTGTCGATACCTATGGCGGCGGTGCTTTTTCCGGGAAGGATCCGACAAAGGCAGACCGCTCCGCCGCTTATGCCGCGGGATATGTGGCAAAAAATATCGTCGCTGCGGGAGCTGACGCGAAAAGAAAGCATCTTCGCCGGATCTTCTTCCGGCCCGGCATTGGCTGCGGCCAAGAAGTTTGCGCTTGCAGCCAACAATAAACCGCCCCGGCGCAGTTTTATGCTGCGCCGGGGCGGTTTATTGCGTGGGATGCCAATGCAGTTTGGGGATTTATGCGGGGTTGGTATTCACCTATTATCCTGTGGGCACTTGCGCTTATGGTCGATAAAAGCAAAACGCTGCTTTATGTTCCGCTTCCCAGATCCAGCTCGTAGGTACACAGGTAGAACAGGAACGACGTCATCTGATAGCGGCTGATGTGGGTGTCATAGGCCGCCAGCAGCTCGCCCAGCTCGCTGTCACGGGTGGTGATGTCCCGCTCGTCGCACCACAGCATGGCCTTGACGACCTCGCCGCTGAGCAGGGGATTTTCCCGCATGGTCTGCCGCAGCAGCTCCTGATCCATGCTGGTGTCGATGCCGGCCAGGGCAGCGTAGCGGTAGATGATCAGACAGGCCGTCTGATAGTCCATGTTGTCGTCATAGGCGGTGTGCAGGTCGTTCCGGCGGATCAGCCTCGTCTGATAGGCCCAGCACACGGCGTCGTAGTAGGGGCAGGCGGAACCGTTGAAATCTTCACTCTCATAATCCGGCGGCAGAGCGGTGCTGTCCGTCTCCGGCCGCTGGGCGATGCGGTACAGCACATCCACAAATTCGCCCAGCTTTGCCGTGACCTTTCCGCCGAAGGTGTCCGGCGTCTCCGGGTCGATATACCCATTGCGGTACATATAGAGGACGCTGGCCTGGTTGAAGATGCCCGTGATGTCCGTAAACACCACCGTATCCTCCAGGCTGCCGCCGCTGGACGCCTTGCCGAAGACGTGGGCATAGTAGTCACTGTTGACGATGTTGCTGGACATCTGGAACTTATTGTCCACATAGAGCCGGTAGGCCTCCAGCTGCTCGTCGGAGACAGTGATGCTCTCGTCGGCGGGGATCACCGTCTCCGTACCGGCGTCATATCGGAAGGCCTTCGTCAGGAAGGACTTGTCCGACAGTATCGCCATGTGGATGCCGTTGGACAGCACGTCGGCGCCCGCCAGCAGCCGGGAATCGTAGTCCACGCCGAACAGGTTCAGCAGCGTGGGCAGGATGTCCGCCGTGGAGCAGTATTCGTCCACCACAATATTCTCGGAGAGGCCGGGCACGTAGCAGATGAAGCTGTTGCGGTACTTCTCGAAGGTGGTGTCCAGGGTTTGGCCTGCCAGCTCGTTATACTCCTCCTCCGTCAGGCCGTAGGGGTAGTGGTCGTTGGTCAGCACGATGCAGGTCTTATTGGCCACGCCCGCCTGCTCCAGCCGCTCCATCAGATAGGTCAGCGCGTTCTCCAGCTCCAGATTGCAGGCGATGTACGCCTTCACCGGCTCGGAGTAGGGCAGGTCTCTTACCGCGTCCCGGTTCTTATCGCTCATGGCGTTGTCCCAGTTGTACTGGTAGTGGCCGCTGAAGGTCATGTAATAGGCGTGGAAGGGCTCCTTGCTGCTGAGATAGTCGTCCACCGAGGCCTCCATCATCTCCAGATCGGAGGAGGGCCAGTCGATCTTCATGTCCAGCCCGGAGTCCGCCGCCTTAAAGGTATAGCCCATGTTTGCGTGGGTGATGTTCCGGTTGTAGAAATCGCCGATGTAGTCGTGATAGCCCCAGGTCTGATAGCCCTTGTCCTTCAGGGCGTTGCCCAGGCAGAAGGGCAGGTAGTTGGTGCCCGCCACGTTGAAGCTGGAATCCGTCTTGGTGCGGGACATGTCGGGATAGAGGCCCATGCACATAGTGTACTCGCCGTTGGTGGTGACGGACTGGAAGGTGCCGTAGTAATTATCGAAGATAATGCCCGTGTGGGACAGCTTGTACAGGGTGGGCGTCAGCTCCTCGCTGATGAACCAGGGGCAGAAGCTCTCGGCGCAGATGGTGATCAGGTTGTAGTCCTGTAAAAGCCCGGTATAGCTGTTCTTCCGGGTGGGGACCACCTGCGCCAGATATTCGTCCGTGGTCTTGCACATGGCATCGTCCGTGGACTCTGCCAGCTTCGGGAAGTCGATGCTCTCGATCACGTTATAGGAATTGCTGCTGTAGAGCTGCCTGGTGGCCGTGCCCAGGGAGGACGGCGTGATGGTAAAGCTGCCGCCGTTGCCGAAGAGCATATAGCGGAGCTCCTGGGCCGTGGTGGCCAGCATGCCCACGTTTTTGAAGCTGCTGTCGGTGGAGGTGTTCACATTGGTGAAGATCTTGTACACGGAGAAGGGCTTGTTCCGCCCGGCGTACATGATCCCCGCCGTCACCAGCAGCAGCGTCAGCAGCACGCCCAGCGTGGCCAGCGCCTGCTTCCAGCCCAGCCGCACCCGCAGCACCTTCCGCAGGGCGAGCCCCAGGATCATCGCCGCCAGCGGTACCAGCAGCAGAAGGATGGCCGCCAGATTCTTGCCGATGCCGTACAGGATCTGGGAGCTGAAGTTGACGATGACGTTCTCGCCCATGCTGACCTGGCTGATGGGCATGAAGTTGCCGAAGATGCCGTGATAGACCAGCTGCACCTCGGCAAACAGCACCTGCGCCGCTACAAGGACCGCGCCCACGATCTGCCGCAGGATACGGGGCAGGTATGAGGTCAGCAGGGAAAAGACCACGCCGCCCAGCAGGGCGAACAGGATGGGGTAGACGATCCGCTTATCCAGCGAGCGATAGACGCACAGGTGCAGGCACAGCTCCACATACACGCTGGTGCAGCAGAACAGCAGCAGGCTGCTGCCCCACGATTTCCACAGGCCGCGGCGCAGAGTCTGCGCCGTCTCAGACGCCTCATGAGGCGTCTGATGGAGGTTCGATATCTCATTGGGTTTGGTTTTCAGCATATATGTCTCCTACCGAGAGTATCCCTCTAAAAAAGAGGGCGAAATTTGTGTGAATTTAGACGCGAGGCATATCATACTGCATTTATTGAGAAAAAGCAATGATTCCCATGAAAAATTCAAGAAAGATTTACAGTCGGGTTTTGTCATCTCAAACCGAAAATGAACAAAACCTGCACAGGCACAATACAAAAGCCGTGCTGTACGGCGTGGAAAATCAGGAAGAGCATCGTTTCGGGGAGGTGCTTATTGGCTGACGCCATCCAGCGCCAGCACCTGCTCATAAGAATCCGCGCCGGCGATAGAGCCGATAGGCAGCACCACATGGAGCTTCCCTGTACCATCGGCGTATGTACGGACGTCCCTATTGATGTTCTCGTCGGACAGCGTCCAGTCGCGGCGCTCCGTCAGGAACTCGTCGGTATCACCGCCTGCAATCGCTCCGTATTGACTGTCAAACTTTGCGGCAGCGGCTCGACGCACAGCCTCCAGGAAAGCCGCTTCATCCACATGCATTACCTTCAGCAAATCCGCTGTGGCGAGCTGCTGGCCGGTGGCGATGTCATACAGATAGACGTTATAGCTGTTTATATCGGCATCCCAACCGCAGGAGACAACCAGAGACAGGATGTTTTCATACTGATATGACTCCCATGCCGCATAGAAGCAGGACAGGCTAACCTTATCCGAGACATTTTCAAGCACGCCATTCACGATAGGGCTGTATTCATCGGAGATAGCCTTGTTGATGGCTTCTGCACCCTGTGTATCGGCCACGATTTGAGGTACACGGTAGGTAAAATGGCCACTGTTGCCCACGCCGTCGGTATAGTCGAAGGCCTCATTATACAGTTCCGTGATTTGGGGAGCTTCATAAGACGTGTCGGGCGTTTCGGCCTGATTATCATTCTGTGTGTTGGTATCCACCGGATCGGGTGTCGTGCCGCAAGCGGCCAGTGCGAAAAGCATTGCTGCGGTCAGCAGCATGGTCAAAAACTTTTTCATACGAATATTCTCCTTCCGCTTACTTCCAAGAGAAGCGTCCCACAACGGCCTCCGTGTCCATCACGCGATCAAAGCCCATGGCAGCCTCTGCCGTCCGGCCCTGCGGGATGCTCATGGAGAAATCCGCACAGCGATACGGTGTCAGCTCCAGTCAGGACGCCATGGGGTAATGACGAATTCTTCCGTATAAGCCTCCCTTGCTGATCATGCTTTAAGTATAGCATGAGTTCTGCCCCGCCGCAACATGTCCTGCGATGCGCCCTGTCCAGAAACGATTATGCGTATGTTTTCTGGCGAAGAAACACGGCAAACAGCAACTTCTGATCAAAGAAATACAAAAACGGCAGCAGCTATACGGTAGACGGCAGCGGTGTGCCATGCTAAGCGTAAGCGCACACAATGAGATTGTATGATCGTACATGACCGTTAGCACAGACAGCAACGACTGTGCCGCGGCTGTACACAGAAAGGACTGGCACGCGTTCGCATGCCAGTCCTTTTCGCATGGATATATTTGAGGAGAAAAATATCGCCTTACTTCTTCACGCCCTCTACGGCGGCGGTCTTGGCGCTCAGATCCTCGCACAGATCCCGATGGGCAAACTCCGGATTGCGGGGCAACGTCAGGTCGAAGCGCTGGATCTGGTTGACCTTCACCGTCAGGTGGTCGGCGGACAGGCCCAGAATATGGCCGCCCTGGGACTTGTTGCCGCTGAGGTAGTGGAAGTGCCATCCCGGCAGGTTGATGCCGTTCACATACCGGGGGCACCAGACGGCGATAACGGTGCCGTAGGTGTTGGCAAAGTGGAACTCCCGCTGATTGCTGGCTACCTCGGACAGGGTGGGATAGGGCTTCTGGCTGGCGAAGCAGCTGCGGACGTGCATGGTCTTGAACTCACCGGTAGCCTTGATCATGTAAAAGATATTCTGGTTGCCTGCCACATAGGGTGCCAACGCTTTCTTCATGGCTTCGATGTCCGCGATATCCCGCAGCTCCACGGTGGGAACACTCTCGTCGAACTTGGCCACCGTGCCGAAGGCTACGCCGTCCTCCGGCTTCATGACGACCACCTTGCCGTCCGCAGTGGCCTTGTAGGCCACGCCGTCCTCGAAGATGGCCTCGCCGTCCAGTCCGGTGTAGGTGCCGATACCGGTGTCGGCATGGTGAAGGAAGTCCTTCACGCTGACGGTTTCATCAAAATTGCCCAGCATCAATGCGTTCAGTGTGGACGCCTGGATCAGTGTTTTCATAGGTACACACTCCTTTTTGCGAATCGGTATAGAAGATCAGAGGGGGTTATTGCTTATTGCTTGGCGTCTGCCAGCTTGCGGATATCCTGCCGGGGCTGTTCGTCAGCGGGATGCTTGGTGAGGATGAACTTCACCATGAAGGGGCACAGGATGTTGGTCACTGCCAGCACAAAGGCCAGAATGGCCACGGCGGAGGTCACATACGGCTCAAAGGCCGTGTTGGAGGCTGCCGCCATGCTGGGGATCACCAGCGCCACGCCTGCCAGCGAGCCGCTGGCCACGGAGGCATAGCCGGGACGGTGCAGCACCGTGCGCTCGAAGATATAGGACGGGGTGATGACGATGATGAAGTAGATGACGCTCATCAGCAGACCCTGGGGCAGCATCTTCACGGCGTCGATCAGGTTGATGGTGGAGCCGAACTCAAAGCCCAGGAAGGGGAGAATGATGGCGTTGCCGCCGGCAAACACCTTGCGGATATCCATATCCATGTTGCCCAGCACCATGCCCAGGATGAAGGGGATGATCAGGGAGATGATCTGCATGACCTGCGCCTCACTGAAGCCGGCCTCACCGTAGAAGCCCAGGAACAGCAGCGGCAGCAGCGGCATGGAGCAGATCAGCATAATGCCGAAGCTGGCCTTGTCCGCCTTGTCGCCGAAGGGGGAGATGATGCCCATGTACAGTGCCGCGTTGGCGCTGGTGACGGCGCACACGAAGGCCAGGAAGGAGATGCCCAGAAAGCCCTCGTAGCCGAACAGGGCATAGAACAGGGCGCACAGCCCGTAGGCCACGCCCAGCCGCACCAGGATCAGCAGCACGCCCCGGTGCAGGGCATCCGCCATATCCGACAGCTTCAGCTGTGTGCCGGTGCAGAACAGCATCAGGCCGATGATCAGCATCTGTCCGGAGGAGGAGAACATATCCTTCATAGGATTGCCCAGCGTGCCCCACAGGTCAAAATTGAAAATACCCTGACAAATCGTTGTGATAATCGCACCAATGATCAGCGGCACGAACATGGTGCCGGCAGGCACCTTCTGCAGCGATTTCCAGATATTGATGTTCTTTTTGGTTTCCATATGCTCACGCTCCTTTGCGTTTTTTCTTTATGCTGCCATTTTACGCATTTTCCCTGCTTTTGCAAGAGAACGGAAGTATAATCTTTCGCAAGAGAGCTGTGCGGAGAGCACAATCGAGAAAGGAGCGCTTTTATGAAGGATACGGCGGCATTGATGGCGGATTTCTTTGCGCAGGACGACCTTGCGCGGCTGACTGCCGACGCGGGAGAGCTGCTGGACTGTCCTCTGATGGTCATTGACGATGCGTTCCGCGTGACGGCTCATTACGCGCCGCCGGGCTTTACCGATCCCTTGTTTGACCGCGCCGTACAGCAGGGCGCCATCACCTATGAGGCGGGCACCATCATCAGCAGAAGTCCGGCCCTGTCCGCCGGAGCGCCGGACTATGTGGAGGTGGCGGACGGCACCCGGCTCCGCCGCTTCGCGCCCCTGATCAGCGCCGGTGTGCGGCTGGGCTATCTGGTCTGCGTGGATATCGACGGTCATTTGGCGGATATTCCGGCGGAGACGTTCCGCACCGTGGAAACGGTGCTGGCCAAGCAGCTGTTCGTGGAGGCCAGCCGTCAGGACAAGCCCTTCGGCACGGCGGAGGAGATATTGATGCACCTGCTGGACGGCGGCTTTCCCTCGGCGGCCTATTTCCGGCTGCAGGCGTCCAGCACCTATCTGGCGGATTTCCACCCCGCCGCCTTCGCCTTGATCGATCTGGCGGCGTATCACGCCCTGTATCTGGGCAAGAGTCAGTTGAAGGACGAGCTGACCTACCGGTTCTACGCCTCACATCCGTTTCTCTACCGGGGCGATGTCATCCTGTTTCTGCACGAGGGGTATGACCCCGCCGGATTTGACGCGCTTGTGGAGGAGTTTCACCTGAAGGTGGTCATTTCCGAGCCGATAACGGACCTCTACGGTCTGCCCGCGCTGTACCGCACCGCCCGTGAAGCGCTGGCCGTGATCGCAGATGCTGGCTTCCGCGGCGGCAGTGTCTATCATGTGGAGCAGCTGCGCACACTGCTGATGCTGACCGCTGCCCGGCGGTACAGGAGCCTGATCCTGCCCCAGGTCAAGGCCCTTGCGGCCTGCGACAGGGAGAAGGGCAGCCAGTACTGCGAGACGCTCTACTACTACCTGTCCTGCGGGCGATCCCTGAAGGATACCTGCGCGGCGCTGTTCACCCACCGGAATACGGTGCTGTACCGCATCCACAAAATGCGGGAGGACTTCGCTGTCCCACTGGATGATCCGGCAGCCCACACGGCGCTGCTGCTGTCCACGGCGCTGACCCTGCTGGACAGCAAGGGCGCGGAGCTTTTCATAGACGACCCGCCGGGAGATGATTGCGAAAAGGACTGATAAGTGGAAAGGCCATCGGTAAATAGCCGATGGCCTTTCCTATTCTTCAGCAGAAACAATCAGCTCCTCCGCGGTTTTCTGGGCTTCCATCAGAGTTTCCACCGCATCCGCTGTGCGACATTGCAGCAACTGCCGCCTCTGCGGCGGTCTCTTTTATTATGAAAAGCAGGCCCTCCGGCGGTGTGCCGGAGGGCCTGCCTTATTGCGTTTCAGTCATTGACGGAAGCAGGGAGCCGCACTCAGGAGGGCAGGATCTCCTCGTTCATGTTCCAAATGACATAGTAGGTGCCGATCTGACCCACGACGAAGAACTCATCGGGATAGTCAGCCTTCAGGGTGGCGATCTCGTTGGTGGGAACGTCGTCGATCATCTGCCAGTCGCCGTTCTTGAAGTTGGCCAGGTCGTTGTTGGCGTTATCGGACAGATAATACTTGACCTGCTCCATGGTGACGTTGGCGGCATCATAGTAGTTGGGGTTCTTCACGGTGGTGATCACGCTGTTGTGATCCCAGGAAGCGATGGTGTAAGCACCGTTGCAGACGTAGGTGGAAGGATCGGTGGCCCAGCCTTCGTTGGCGACCACGTCCTCACGGACGGGGAAGAAGGTGGGGAAGGCCAGCAGCTCGTTCCAGTAAGCAACGGAGTTGGACAGGGTGACCTCCAGGGTGGTGTTATCCAGAGCCTTGACAGCCAGATCGTCCTTGTTGTCGGTGCCGTAGCCCTTGACCTGCTCGAACATGTAGCCGTAGTCGGCGCCCAGCTCAGCGGAGGCGGCGCGCTTCCAAGCGAACTCGAAGTCCTTGGCGGTCAGAGGCTGACCATCGGACCACTTCAGGCCGTCACGCAGCTTGTAGGTATAAGTAACGGTGCCGTCCTCGTTGGCAACACCCTCAGGCAGCTCGGTAGCGCAGTCGGCCTTGATGACCAGCTTGCCATCGGCATCCTGATCCCACTTGGCCAGACCGGCGAACAGGTGGCTGACCATGGTGGCGCCGTCGACGGCGGAGTTCAGAGCGGGGTCGATGGTGTCAGGCTCGGAAGCCAGGCAGACGGAGATGTTGTCGGTCTTGCCGGCAACGGTGCAGCGATAGAAGTACTTGTAGCCCAGAGGATTGGAGAAGAAGCCCTCGACATCCTTGTTCAGCATGTACAGGTCGGTGTAGAAGTACAGGGGAACGATACCGCCGGTGGACATCAGCAGATCCTCGGCGCGGTGCATCAGCTGGAAGCGGACCTCGTTGTCGGTGCAGCCCTTGATGGTGGAGATCAGCACGTCATAGGTCTCAGCCCAGGTGCCGTTCTCGACCTTAATATCATAGCCCAGGTCGGTCAGATCCAGGTTGTACATCTTCAGAGCGCCGTGAGCGTCACGGCCATACTGTGCGTCGTTGTTGCCGGAGTTGGTGACCCACATATCCAGGAAGCAGATAGGATCGTTGTAGTCGGCCACCCAGCCGTTACGGGCGATGGAGTAGTTGCCGTCCTTACGGGTGTTCAGGAAGGTGTTCCACTCCTGGTTCTCCAGGTTCAGGGTGATGCCCACGCTGGCCAGAGCGGCCTGCAGGTACTCACCGATGGCCTTATGAGCCTCGGAGGTGTTGTACAGATAGGTCAGAGTGGGGAAGTTGGTGAACTTCTGCTCGTTCTCGTCCCAGGTGTAGTACTTCTTCAGAATCTCGATGGCCTCAGCAACGTTGCTCTCATAAGCATCCTCTGCTACGTTGTAGTAGCCGGGATAGCTGCTGTCGTGACCGGCGTTCTTATAGAAGTCGGTACCGTCGGGCTCGGTCATGCCCATTGCCACGAAGGAGGAGGCGGGGACCTGGCCGGCCTGGGTGATCTCGTCAACAATATAGTTGCGATCGAACATCAGGGCGATGGCGTAGCGGATCTCTTCACGAGCGGCTTCCTTCTCTTCCGCCGTCATGTCGCCGTTGCTCTGGTTATCGCCGTTGCTCGTACCGCCGCCGCAGGCGACCAGAGACAGGGCCATGACCAGTGCCAGGATCAGAGCTAAAAACTTTTTCATGGTGTCTTTCCTTTCACACAATTTATTTTTCAACATGCGCGTTGGCGCACATGATGAACCAATGGGGGATCAGTTGATCTCGTTGACCCGGTGGCAGGCCACGAAGTGCCCGCTGGATACCTCGTTGAAGGGAGGCATGGATTCGGCGCACGCCTCGGTGGCGTAGGCGCAGCGGGTACGGAAGGGGCAGCCGGAGGGCGCGTTGAGGGGACTGGGGATATCGCCGTGCAGCACGATGCGCTGGTTGGCGCGGGCCACCTTGGGATCCGGCACCGGCACCGCGGACAGCAGGGACTTGGAATAGGGGTGCAGGGGACGTTCGTAGATCTCAGCGGCGTCGGCCAGCTCCACCATCTTGCCCAGATACATGACGGCGATGCGGTCAGAGATGTGGCGCACCACCAGCAGGTCATGGGCGATGAACAGGTACGTCAGACCCAGCTTATCCTGCAGCTCATCGAACATGTTGATGACCTGTGCCTGGATGGACACGTCCAGCGCGGACACCGGCTCGTCGCAGACAATGAAGTCGGGATTGACGGCCAAGGCGCGGGCGATGCCGATACGCTGACGTTGACCGCCGGAGAACTCGTGGGCATAGCGGGAGGCGTGCTCACTGTTCAGGCCCACATGATCCATCAGCTCCAGGATGCGCTCCATGCGCTCCTCCTTGGTCTTATAGAGCTTATGGACATCCAGGGGCTCACCGATGATGTCGGAGACGGTCATGCGGGGGTTCAGAGAGGAATAGGGATCCTGGAAGACCATGGTGGCCTTCTTGCGGAATTCCTTGATGTCGGCGGGGGTCTCCAGCTTTTTGCCGTTATACCAGATCTCGCCGCCGGTGGGCTTATACAGGTGCAGCAGCGTGCGGCCCACGGTGGTCTTGCCGCAGCCGGATTCGCCTACCAGACCCAGTGTCTCGCCCTTGTTGATGCTGAAGGATACGCCGTCCACCGCCTTGAGGGGCTTGGTCTTGAACATACCCATGTTGATGTCAAAGTACTCCTTTAAGTCCTTGACCTCGATCAACGGCTGATTTCTGTTCTCACTCACTGGACGTCACCGCCTTTCTCCGGTTCCGCCAGCAGTGTGACGGAGCCCTCATCCACGCCTTCCTTTACATTCATCCAGCAGGAGGCGAAATGCACGTCATTGATGACCATGCGCTCCGGCCGCTGGCGGATACACACCTTCATGGCCGCGTCGCACCGGGGCGCGAAGGGACAGCCGGCGGGCATGTTCAGCAGGTCGATGGGGGTACCGGTGATGGGCTTGAGCCGCGTGCCGGCGGTGTGGGCCGTGGGGATGGAACGCAGCAGACCCTTGGTATACTCATGCTTGGGGTTATAGAAGATCTCGTCAGCGGTGCCCTGCTCGCAGATGGAGCCGGCGTACATGACGATGACCTCGTCGCACAGCTGGGCCACCACGCCCAGGTCATGGGTGATCATGATGATGGCCATGCCCAGCTCCTCCTGCAGGGACTTCATCAGCTCCAGGATCTGGGCCTGAATGGTCACGTCCAGGGCGGTGGTGGGCTCGTCTGCGATCAGAATATCCGGTTCGCAGGCCAGGGCCATGGCGATCATGACGCGCTGACGCATGCCGCCGGAAAACTCGTAGGGGTACTGCTTCATGCGCTTTTCCGGCTCGTTGACGTTGACCAGCCGCAGCATCTCCACGGCGCGGTCATAGGCCTGCTGCTTGTTGCGGTTGGTGTGCAGCAGGATGGCCTCCATCAGCTGGCGGCCGATGGTATAGGTGGGGTTCAGGGAGGTCATGGGATCCTGGAAAATGATACTGATCTTATTGCCGCGGATGTCCTTCATGACCTTTTCGCCGGCGCCTACCAGCTCCTGGCCGTCGAACTTGATGGAGCCGCCCACAATCTTGCCGGTACCGGCCAGGATCTGCATGATGGAATAGGCGGTGACGGACTTGCCGGAGCCGGACTCACCCACGATGCCCAGCACTCTGCCGCGCTCCAGGTTGAAGGACACGCCGTTGACGGCGCGGACCTCACCGGCGTCGGTAAAGAAGGAGGTACGCAGGTCTCTTACTTCCAATAATGCCATACTACTCTGCCCTCCTTAACTGTTCAGCTTGGGGTCAAACGCGTCGCGCAGGCCGTCGCCGAACAGGTTCAGCGACAGAACGATCAGCGAAATGACGATGGCGGGGATCACCAGGCGGTAGGGATAGGTGGTGATGCCGTTCAGGGCATCGGAGGCCAGAGAGCCCAGAGAGGGCATGGGGGCGTTGACGCCCAGGCCCAGGAAGGACAGATAGCTCTCGGTAAAGATGGCGCTGGGGATCTGCAGAGCGGTGGAGATGATGACCACGCTGATGCAGTTGGGCAGCAGGTGCTTCATGATGATCCACTTGCCGCTGGCGCCGGTGGCGCGGGCCGCCAGCACATATTCCTGCTCACGCAGGGAGAGGATCTGGCCACGGATCAGGCGGGCCATGGACACCCAGTACAGCAGGGCGAACACCACGAACAGACTGATGATGTTGCTGCCGATCTTGGCCAGGGCCGTGCCCTCGATCACATCGCCAAGGGCCACCTTCAGCACGGCGGCCAGCAGGATGACCATCAGCATATCCGGCAGCGAGTAGATGATATCCACGATACGCATGATGATCAGGTCGACCTTTCCGCCGCAGTAGCCGGCGATGGAGCCGATGGTCACGCCGATGATCAGCACGATGATACTGGCGAAGAAGCCCACCGCCAGAGAGATACGGGTGCCGTACACCACGCGGATGAAGTAGTCGCGTCCGGCGGAGTCGGTGCCGAACACATGGGGGAACACCTTTTCACCGGCGGCGATCTTTGCCTGCTCGGTGGCGCCGTACTCGAAGGGGCGCAGGTTGTTGTAGGAGGCGTCCACCTTCTTGCCGGGGGCAACGCCCAGCTGGCGGCTGTAGGAATACGGCCAGACAGCGGGCAGGATCAGCGAGGACAGTGTGATGATCAGCACCACGATCAGGGAAATGGTAGCCACCTTGTTTTTCAGCAGGCGCTTGCAGCCGTCCTTGAAGAAGGTGGAGGAGGGACGCATCTGCACCATGTACGCCTTATCCTCGGCACTGGCCGGCATAAAGGCGTCCAGATCCACATGCAGACTGAACGGTTTTTTCAACATATCTCTTCTCCCCTCCCTTATTCCAGCGTAATGCGCGGGTCGACAGCCTTGTACAGGATGTCGCTGACCAGGTTCATAACGACGATCAGTGTGGCCAGCACAATGGTGGTGCCCATGATCAGCGGATAGTCACGGTTGGTGATGCTGTTGACGAACGCGCGGCCGATGCCGGGCACGGCGAAGATCTGCTCCACCACCAGAGAGCCGGTGACGATATAGGCCAGCATGGGGCCGAAGTAGGTGATCACGGGGATCAGCGCGTTTTTCAGGGCGTGGCCGAAGATGATGTGACTGCCGGAGACGCCCTTGGCCTTTGCGGTACGGATGTAATCCTGGCCCAGGACGTCCAGCATGGACGAGCGGGTCAGTCGCGTGGTATGTGCCAGCGGGTACAGGGCCAGCGTGATGATGGGCAATACAAGTCCGCCTGCCGCCTCACCGTTGGCTGGGAACAAGGCCAGCTTCACCGAGAACAGCACCAATAGCAGTGAGCCCATGATGAACGAGGGCATGGAGATGAATGCCGTGGTGATCACCATGATGGCCTTATCGATGAATTTGTTGCGCCGCAGCGCCGCGACGGAGCCCAGCACCACGCCGATGCCCAGTGCGGAGAAGGCGGCAATGACGCCCAGCTTGGCCGAGACCTTCATACCGTCGCTGATGATGTCGATGACCTGGCGGCCGCGCTGCTTCAGGGACGGGCCGAAGTCCAGCTTCGTTACAATATCCTTCAGGTAGGTAAAGTACTGGGTCATGACCGGCTTATCCAGGCCGTACTTGGCTTCCAGCGCTGCCTGTGCGGCCTCGGAGATCGCTTTTTCGCCCAGAAACGGGCCGCCGGGCACGATGCGGGTGACGAAGAACGTCACCGTCACGACAACCCAGACCGTCACGATCGCCAGTCCGATGCGCTTGAGAATGTAAAGCAATGTCTTTGAATTCATTCCTACATCTTCCTATCGTTCTTATTTTGGTGAGACTGCCCCTCGTTCCTTTTCAAGGAACGAAAAGGGAGTACTCCCTTTTGACCGCGGTGTCTCCCTCTGTGGCCGCGGCCCGCTTTTGATGTGACTTGTCTTTCAATTATATCAGATTCTCTTCTGATGTTCAAGAAGAAAAAATGATTTCACCCCCTCTTTTCTGCCTTTTTGACCAAAATGTAGTGGATAAACGCCCTTCCTTTTCTTACTTTTTGCACAACATGTCTATTGACGCGGAATTTTCCTTAAAAATTTGTCCGCCCAAAGAGGACATATATCCTTGCGGCAAATCAACACTTCAGTTTCGTAAAGTGAAACTCCTCGTTTCGTCTCATTGTATCTTTCCTTTTTCTGTGCTATACTTTTACCGTATCATACCAACTCTGTCAAAAGGAGGCTGCTTATGGCTGACAGAAGCGGCAAGGCGCTGCCGATACAGGCGCTGTACTGCTCGCAGGCGGATTACAGCCAGATCTGCCGGGTGGCGGTGGAGACCATCGACTCGCCCGCTACGCCCCTGATCCACCAGATGTCACGGTTCTGGCTGTTTACCGGCGGACGGGGCACCGTGGTCTTGCAGGACCGGCAGTATGAGGTGGGGCCGGGGTCGCTGGTGTCGGTGCTGCCGTGGCAGATATCCGACGTTCCGGTGGTAGAGGAGCCGCTGCAGTACTATCTGCTGACATACTATTTTGACAATGTGAACATGGCCGTGAAGGCCCTGGGCCAGGCCGGGCGCACGCCGCTGCGATTGATGGAGGACATGGCTGCCGCCCCGGTGGTGCAGTGCACGCCCCGTGAGACGGAGGAGCTGCGGCAGCTTCTGGAGCGGCTGCGGCAGGAGACCGACCGTCCGGAGGGCGATCCTCTGGGAGAACTGTACGTTGCCAACAAGCTGGCGGAGGTGGTGATCACCTTCCTGCGGCTGGGGCAGAAGCGGGGAAAGCCGGCCCGGAAGGCCATCGAAAAAAGCGATATCCTCCACTATATGTACACCCATCTGGGGGAGAAGCTGACGCTGGCACAGCTGAGCCGTCAATTCTTCCTCAGCGAGTCCGCCATCAGCGCCTACATTACCCAGACCACGGGACTGTCCTTCTTCGACCTGCTGGGAGAGATGCGCATCGGCAAATCCATCAGCTTTCTGCTGTATACCGACCTGACCATGGAGCAGCTGGCGGAGATCCTGGGCTTTGTGGACAGCTCCCATATCAGCAAGGTGTTCTCCGCCCGGCTGGGCATGAAGGCCAGCCAGTTCCGGGAGGTGTACCGCCGGGTAGGCGGCCTGTGCGGCATCCAGGATGACCCCACCGCCTATGAGGTGGTGTCGTACCTGTATCACAACTACACCCGCGACCTGCTGCCCCAGCATACGGCAGCCCGGTTCGGCCTGTCGGTAAAGGAGCTGAACACCCTGCTTCTGTATCAGGTGGAGAAGGACTTTACCGATTTTCTCAACTTCCTGCGGATCAACCGGGCGTGTACGCTGCTGAAGACCACGGACAAGAGCGTTACCGATATCGCCTTCGAGGTGGGATACAACACCGTTAAGACCTTCAGCCGCAATTTCCTCAAGTTCCGTGGGATGTCCCCCGGCGCCTTCCGGCAGGAGGTAGCCCTGCAGGAAAACGCTTTATAAATAAGTATAAAAGAATTGGGGCGCACTGCGTCCCAATTCTTTTCTGTTATTGCGGATAAACACCCAAATCACGGGCGACCTTGGTGATGAAGTCCTGTACGTTGGTGACCATGGTGGTGGCGCTGAGGCTGCCGCGGTCCAGCAGCTTGTTGACCACGAACTCGTCGGCGTCCACGGCATAGAGGTAAACAGGGCGCACCGAGCCGTCCGGCATCACGCGGAAGGAGGGCGTCATGTTGCCGGCGGCGATGGTATGCAGCATGGTGGCCAGGCAGATCACCGTGGTGGCGCCCCGCACCAGCTCACGCATGGCGGAAGCACCCTCGTATACGTCGGCGTACACCTCGGGCAGGGGGCCGTCATCACGGATGGAGCCGGTCAGCACAAAGGGGACGTTGTGCCTGACGCAGCCGTACATGATGCCGTTGTCGATGTGGTGATCCGCGATGAACTGGGGAATGGAGCCGCTGCGGCGCACCTTGTTCAGCACGTCCAGATGGTGGTAGTGTCCGTTGGGCTGGCTGCGCTGGGTGTAGATATCCTGGCCCAGGGCCGTGTGGAGATAGGCCGCCTCCAGATCGTGGGTACCCAGGGCGTTGCCCGCCAGCAGGCCGTGGCAGTAGCCGTTGGCGATCATGGCCTCCATGGCGGCGCGGGCCCCGGCGTCAAAGGCGAAGGCCGGGCCCATGACCCAGATGATGCGGCCATGCTCCCGCTCGTGGCGCAGCAGCGCCGCCAGATCGTCGTAGTCCTTGGCATAGGAGGTCTCGCGGCTGCGGCCCTGGCGGAACACGAACTGGTCGTCGTTGGTGCTCTCCTCCGTCACGAAGCCGGTGCTGTGCAGATAGATACCCTCCTCGCCCCGCTCGGTACGGCCCAGCAGCACCCGGTCGCCCGCCCTGACGTTGCGGGCCTCCACGGTGTCCAGGCGGCCGTCGGGACGCAGGACGATACAGGCGTCCATGCGGCTCTCCTCCGCCAGGCGCCACTGGCCGTCGATCTTGCAGTACTCCGGGTACATGGAGGTGCTGTGGAAATCGTCGGGCACCACGCCGTCGCGCTCCGCTGCCTGCCACCGGGCGTCCGGCGCGGCGGTAAAACGGGGCTGGGTAAAATCGGGATGATGATATTCCGGTAACGTAAAAGCCATAGGTTCTCCTCTCTCTCCTCCTGAACGCTCAGTCAACGGCGGCCCGGCGCAGGGGCATGCTCATGCAGCGGGGGCCGCCCCGTCCCCGGGACAACTCGGAGCTGGGCATCTCGAACACTTCGATGCCGTTGTCCCGGAAAATGGCGTTGGTCACATAGTTGCGGTCGTACACCACCACCTTGCCGGGGGCGATGCACAGGGTGTTGGAGCCGTCGTTCCACTGCTCCCGCTCGGAGGCCACGCGGTCGCCGCCGCCGCAGCGGATCAGCTTCACATGGGACAGCGCCAGCGCGTCGGATAAGATCTCCTCCAGCGTGCCGCTGCGTTCCTCCACCTGAAGGCGCTCCCCCTGGCCGGGGGTGATGCGGTAGACCCGCAGGCTCTCCAGAATCTCCGGATGGACGGTGAACACGTCACGATCCACCTGGGTCAGCACTGTGTCCAAGTGCATGAAGGCCCGCACCTCGGGAATATCCAGCGCCAGAATGGTGCGGATCTGCGCCGTCTCATCCCGGAAGATGTTCCGGGCCAGCACCTCGATGGCCTCCGGCGTGGTGCGCTGAGACATGCCCACCGCCAGCACCTGGGGCGAGAGATTCAGCACGTCGCCGCCCTCGATGCTGAAGGGATCCTCCCGGCGGTAGTAAAAGGGCACCTGGCCCGCGTAGTCGGGGTGGTATTTCAGAATATACTGGCCGTAGATGGTCTCACGGCGCCGTGTGGGGGAATACATGGCGTTGAGGCTGACACCATGGCCGATGCAGGCAAAGGGATCCCGCGTGAAATAGAGGTTCGGGATAGGATCCAGCACGAACCGGTGACTGCCCCGGGTCAGGGACACCAGTGCGCCCCGCTGGCCCTCCGGCAAAAATTCCTCCACACTGACGCCGGTCATGGTGCGGCGCACCAGCTCCCGGTCGTCCAGCGCCGCCAGATACTCGTAAAGGGCGGGCTGATAGTGACGGGCGATGCGGCCGCCCTCGTCGATAAACTGGCGGATGAAGCGGCGGCGCACCTGGGCGTCCACCGCCAGGGTCTGGGCCATCAGCTCCTCCAGATACAGCACCTCCGTGCCGTTTTGCCGCAGCAGCGCGGCAAAGGCGTCATGCTCCTGCTGTGCCGCCTTCAGATAGGGGATGTCGTCAAACAGCAGCCGTTCCAGCTCGCCGGGAACCAACTGCTCCAGCTCTGCGCCGGGCCGGTGCAGCAGCACCTGCTCCAGCGTGCCGATCTCGCTTCTGACTTGGATGGGCATGGCGACCTCCTTGTTTCGTATTTCCTTTTCTATTGTACCGTCTTTCCCGGAGAAATATGGGACACCGGACGGCTTTTCTGTGGTATTTTAACAGGCATATGAAAGCTGCCCCGACCATTCTGTATGGCCGGGGCGGTAAAATTTTTGCTTTTGCGGCGGGGGCCATGCCCTGCCGTTTTTGCTTTTTATAGGACTTTTGCCATATAAAACTCATCCACGAAGGTACCGGCGACAAGCATGGATTTTTCCCGGATGCCTTCAATGGCAAAGCCGTTTTTTTCGTACAGTCTTTTTGCGGCATGGTTACGACATTCCACGGTTAGCTCCAGACGGGTGATATGATTTTCATTCGCCCATAGATCCAGATGCTGGAAAAAGGCAGTTCCGATACCTTGGCCTCTGTATTCCGTTAAGATGCCGGTCACAATATAGGCCGTGTGAAAATTTCTCTTGAATTTTCCTCTCTCGGCCCGGATGTAACCGACCATTTTGCCATTCTCTTCTGCCACCTGCAAAAAATCAAAGCCCTGAATGACATTGGCTTCAATATCGGATGCCAATTCCTGAACCGACGTTTTTTCTTTCCGTTCATCCGGTTCGTACATCATATAATCTGTTTCGGTATCCAACCGATTCAGCAGCGCCCAAAAATCCTCGACTCTGCTGAGATCCAATTTGCTGTAAATGATCATATTCAACCTCAAAACTCCCTGGTAAGCCGATTTACTTCTCCGTCTGCTCCAGATTCCACCCGTACAGGGGATATCTTTGCAGACTGCCGAAGAGCTTCTGCTTCAGGTCGGGATATCGCTCCTCCAGTGACGCGATCAGCTCCTTCACCTCCTGGCGGCGGCTGTGGCCGTCCATGGGGCAGGGATTGTGGACGATGGGCAGATTCTCCCGCAGGGCCACGCGGCGGATGTCATCCTCGTGGCAGTACAGCAGCGGGCGGATTTGGGTCACGCCGGTGCGGTCCAGAAACGTCACCGGCTGGAAGCAGCCGATGCGGCCCTCGAACAGCAAATTCATCAGCAACGTCTCCACCGCGTCGTCATAGTGGTGGCCCAGGGCGATCTTGCGGATGCCCTTTTCCGTCAGGGCGGTGTTCAGGCTGCCCCGCCGCAGTTTGGCGCACAGGGAGCAGGGATTCTTCTCCTTCCGCTCCTCGAAGATGATCTGGTACACCGGTACCTGGATGCGGGTGTAGGGCACCTCCAGCCTTTCGCACAGCGCCGCCACGCCGGAGAAGTCCATGCCCGGCATGCCCATCTCCATGGTGATGGCCTCCACCGTGAAGGGGATGGGGTAGAATTTTTGCAGCCGGGCCAGGGATACCAGCGTCAGCAGGCTGTCCTTTCCGCCGCTGACGCCCACGGCGATGCGGTCGCCGGGTTCGATCATATGATAGTCCTCCACGCACCGGCGGACAAGCCCCAGAATATGCTGCATGGCGTACACCTCCAAAAGTAAAATTGCAAAACTTGAAAATAAGAGATATCAAGAGAAAACGGGAGAGAACGCAAGATGTTTTTATCGTAAATCAAATTGCTGTTGACAATCCGTCCCCGCTATGCTATAAATATCCTTGCGCGTTTGGCGCGTTTCCTTACGATTTTAGCAAGGGAACACGAAAAAGTAAAGCAAAATACATTATAATAAATTTGGAGGAAAACACCATGTCCACTTTTATGGCAAACAAGGCCAACATCGAGCGCAAGTGGTACGTCGTTGACGCCGCCGGCAAGCCTCTGGGCAAGACCGCCGTCGTCGTGGCCGACCTGCTGCGCGGCAAGGGCAAAGTCACCTATACCCCCCACGCTGACTGCGGCGATAACGTCATCGTCATCAACGCCGGCAAGGCGGTTCTGACCGGCAACAAGCTGGAGCAGAAGTACTATCGCACCCACTCCGGTTGGATCGGCGGTCTGAAGGAGACCAAGTACCGCATCCTGATGCAGGACAAGCCCGAGCTGGCCATGCGCGTGGCCGTCCGCGGCATGATGCCCCGCAACACCGTTACCAAGGACTCCCTGAAGCGCCTGCACATCTATGCTGGCGACACCCACGAGCATCAGGCACAGAAGCCCGAGCTGGTCAAGTAATTGAAGGAGGAAACGAAGAATGTATCAGTCCAAGAATCCCTACAAGTACGGCACCGGCCGCCGCAAGTCCTCCGTTGCCCGCGTGCATCTGTTTGAGAACGGTTCCGGCAATATCACCATCAACGGCCGCGACATCGACGAGTACTTCGGTCTGGAGACCCTGAAGATGGTCGTCCGTCAGCCCCTGTCCGCCACCGATACTCTGGGCAAGGTGGACATCGTTGCTACCGTGGAAGGCGGCGGCGTTTCCGGCCAGGCCGGTGCCCTGCGTCACGGCATCAGCCGCGCTCTGCTGCTGGTGAACCCCGAGTACCGCGCCGTCCTGAAGAAGGCCGGTTTCCTGACCCGCGATCCTCGTATGAAGGAGCGTAAGAAGTACGGCCTCAAAGCCGCTCGTCGCGCACCGCAGTTCAGCAAGCGCTGAGAAATCTGGATTTCACAACAAAATCGAATGGAAAACGCCAGAAACGAGAAGTTTCTGGCGTTTTCTTGCATAATTGCGATTTGAATGATTTTGGAAGGTTTGGCAAAATCTGGCTGAACCAGACCCATGTTAACCCATTTTATAGGGGCTAAAAATGGGTTAACAGAGCAAAATGGGTGAGCAAATGGGTTAACAAATGGGTTAACACGCGAGACGAATTTGTCGCCTTTTCCGGCAGGTGTGAAGCGATATTGCCGCACGCTGAGCGGCAATAACTCCTCTGGCCGAATTTGCCTTAATATGATAAAATATAACTGTGGGAAAATGGTTATGAATCGTTTGTAAGGATGGTGCGCTGCTACTGGAAAACTGGTGATATCGAGTATGTGAGACATGGTATACGGCAGAGAAAAAGGAGTATAAAACTTTAGCTATAAGAAAAGCACCTCTTGTGAGATGCCTTCTTATACGATTTGAAGTTATTTAGATCAGATTGCTCGGAATAAAACAGTTATCCGCATCAATCGGTATCGGCTCCTCGCACATGCAGATAATACCGCCATTGCCACGCTTTAAGGAAGCCTTATCAATGACATTGTATTTTTTGACTTCACGGCGGTCGGGTGCAGCGCTCTTTTTGATTTCCAACGGATGGATGACATTGTTTTCCTCAACAAACACATCAATCTCTTTTGCGTTGGAGTCTCGGAAGTAGGTGATGTTCACCTTGGACTTTGCATAGGCGTAGTTCTTGACAAGCTCCATCACAACATAGTTCTCGTAGTAATGACCGCTTGCGGCGCCGTTACGCAGCGTATCCGGCGTCAACCACATGGAAAGATACGCGCAAAGCCCCGTATCGCAGAAATACAGCTTCGGCGTTTTGCTGAGGCGTTTCAGTTCATTGTTGGAATAGGGGGCCAACAGATAAATGATGTGCAGTCCCACAAGAATTTTCAGCCACTCTTTTGCGGTACTCGGAGCGATGTCGGCAGATTCGGCCAGCGTTGTATAATTGACCTGCTCCGAAACAAGGGAGGCACAGCCCACAAGAAATTTGCGGAAACGGACGGCGTCAGTAATGCCGCCAGCCTCGGTAGCATCACGCATCAGGTAGGTGTCGATATAGGAATTGAAATACTCCTGTCTGAGTTCGTCATCCACCCCCTGTACCTGTGGCATACCGCCCTCCCAAATGTGATGGAATACCTGAACCACATCATTTTTCGGAAGCTTTCGTTGCCTTGCCTGTAAGGTAGCCAGCGAGAAATCTAAATCCGTATCGAACACAAGCCCTGCTTTTTCTCTTGCGGACAGACTATACAGCTCCAAGATGCCGATTCTTCCGGCGAGGGTCTCACGTACTCTTTTCATCATATTGTACTGCTGCGAACCGGTCAGCCAAATGAGACCTTTTTCGTCGCTCTCATCGCAAATGATTTTGATCTGCTCGAACAGCTCCGGCGCTTTCTGCACCTCATCTATGAGAATTGGCGGTTTATAGGTCTGAAAGAACAGCACAGGGTCAGACTGTGCAAGCTCTCTCGCCATGGTGTTGTCCATCGTGACGTAGGTCCTGTCACTCTCTGCTAAATGTTTCAGCATGGTTGTTTTGCCAACCTGCCTTGCGCCGGTAACAAGGATAACCTTGAAAAAGTCATTGAGCTTCAAGAATTTTCGCTCAAGCTCCCGTGTGATATATGCCATACGCGCCTCCTTGTTTTTAGGAAAATCTATGGTCAATCGTATTTTATCGTAGTTTTCCTGCTTCGTCAAGAGAATATGCGCATGATGGATTTTGACGTGCCTGTAAATATTCGGGAGGTCTATAGTGGGCGGAGGTTTATCTCGGCAGCAGGCAAAATCCCTCATCAGAATTGAGATACCCCCTCACGAAGCCCTGCGGTGCTCTGGTGAGCCACACCGCAGAGTTGGACTATGGGGAAAAGATTATGAATCGTTTGTAAGGATGGTGTAGTGTCATGAAAACAGGAACCCTTATATATGACCCAATGATGAATCGCATTGATGTCCGGTATGCAGACGGAAGCAGCTACGGCGGTCTGCATTGCGGGACAACGTTGGAAGCGTTCTACAATGGCGAGTGGATACCCACGCGAATTGAATGTGCAGACGACTGGTACCTTGTTGGGATACCACAAGAATCGCTGTACGGACTACAAGCAAGAATATAATAGTTAGATGCTGAAGGCGGTCTCTTTACAACAGGGACTGCCTTATTTTTATGTCACACCCAGAAGGAGGAAAACGCCATGCCAAAATGCTTGCTCAAATACCAGTGGGTCAAGCTGCCCCGTGCGCACTTGCCTGTCGGCAAGGGGATCATGGGCTATTGGACGAAGCTGGCCTCCAGATCAGCATTCCGCAAGGGGCAGGCACATTATTGCGGTTATACGAATGATGTGATACCCGGCATGTGGTCAGGTGGCATGGTAGGCTTGAAGAGCATCTTGGACGTCAAAAGCCGATCAGCGGCTTTTGAGATCATGGAAGAACTCCAACGTTTTGGTTTTCTTCGATATACATTGGATGCCAGAACGAAGAAACTGGAGTACGCCATTACAGACTGGGTCGTGAAGTGCTCTGGCGCCGAATGCACAGGAGGTGCCGTCTATGCTACCGAGGGATATGGCTTTCTCTGCCTACCGCGCAGTATTACACAGCGGCTGGTAGAGCAGGACTATACATTCGATGAGTCAGACGCATGGCTGGATCTCTGGTGTCACACAACGTGGCTGGATGCTCATAATGTATTCTCCTGTTTAGCACCTGCCGTTCAGTACGGGAAAACGGGTGCTGTTTTAACTCTGGAAACCCTGGGACAGCGCTGGGGCTGGGAAAAGACTAAGGTATGGAGATTTTTTCAAAGGCATGGGGATGCTTTCTCTCTGTACCGTCTGCCCGGTTCCTACGGCTGCCTCATTTTCAACAAACTGTATCCTACAGATACAGAGGTTTCACTGCCTTCCTATATGTCCGGACACATTCCGGAACCAGTATTCCTGTAGGTACTTTGGCAAATTCCAAGCTGCGCAAGCTTCGATACCAAGCCCACCATTACTTCAATCAACTATACTGCAGCGGGCTCATGAGTAAGCAAGAGGCGTATCTGTGGTTGGCGGAATTGCTGCAGATACCTCCTTCGGAGGCGCATATCGGTTTACTGGGCGAGTATTACTGCGGCGAAGTTATCAAAGAGAGCAAAAGGCTTCTGGCACAGGGGAACAGGATGCATGCGGCCGAGTCCCATTTCTCTGAGGGAGGCGCGGTGTCATGACCCTTACTCAAGATCAGCAGAAGCTCGTAGAAGAGAATATGGGACTTGTGGGAAAGGTTATTAAAGACAAGCTACATGGACTCGACCAGCTCAGGTTCTTTACCTATGACGATCTGTATCAAATCGGCTGCATCGGACTGTGCAAAGCGGCGAGCAGTGATAAAGGCGGCTGCTTTTCGACCTTTGCATATCGACTGATCTGGAACGAGATATGCTCAGCGTTGATCTATGCAAATCGACGCGCCGGCAGAGAATGTGAACTGGTCCCAGAGATACTCGATGTTCGGCAGCAGGAGAAGGAATACAGTGATCTGCATTCGGTTTTGGGCAAAATCGAGGCGGAAGCCACTGACGCGATGGCCAAGGGGATCCGTGCGATCCGGCTCAATGCCGAGGGCTATTCCTGCGCGGAGATCGGACAGGTATTAGGAGAAAGCGCCAAATGCGTTGCTGCGCGAATCTCCCGTACCAGAAAATACCTTAAAGCTCAGCCTGCGCTTGCTGCGTTTCATTCGTTATAAGGCGTGTTGAACTCCGTCAGCCGCTGCATGAAAAAGTACCGCTCTGCCATACGTCAGAGCGGTTTTCTTCATATAGTGGGGTTAATTGTCATGTGATCCACAAGTGTGTGGAGGCTAATATCATACTGTTCTTGAGAAATCACTCTACGAGCGAGAAAGGTATCCAAGATGCCTTTCTGCTTCAGGAAAAGATGTTGTTGCTGCTCTTGTTTAGAAAGGCCCACCCATTCATCTGTTATTGTAAAGTCGAGAT
>ULSS01055624.1_pt1 | contig 27653 bp, 22 predicted proteins | sample 1956901 | NCBI WGS metagenome assembly ULSS01 (sample SAMEA4835714, study PRJEB28245) | human gut metagenome | biome: gut microbiome; material: fecal sample | place: Denmark | collected 2008
AAATGGCAGTTGCCTAGGGACGGGTGGATGTGGTACAAAAGGCCGTACAACTTTTTTATTGATTCTTTTCTTATGATTATTGTCACGGGTGGAGCCGGGTTTATCGGCTCAAACATTGTCGCCGCTCTGGAAAAAGCCGGTAAAAAGGATCTTGTGGTGGGGGATGAGCTGGGCTCTTCCGGCAAGTGGAGGAACATTGCCAAGAGAGAGCTGTGCGCCGTGGTTTCTCCGGAAGGCATGCTTGATTATATGAAGGCGCATGCGGATGAGGTGGAGGCGGTCATTCACATGGGGGCCATTTCCGCCACCACGGAGACGGACGCCGATTTGATTATCCGGACGAATTTCACGCTGAGCTGGCATTTGTGGGAGTTTTGTTCCCTGTACGGCAAACGGTTTATTTACGCCTCTTCCGCGGCCACGTACGGGGACGGTTCCATGGGGTTTGACGATGACGCCTCCCTGGAGCACGTCAACGCGCTGCGCCCCCTGAACGCATACGGCTGGAGCAAGGCCCTGTTTGACCGTAAAGTGGCCCGGGAAGTAAAAGAAGGGCGTCCGGTTCCCCCCCAATACGCCGGGCTTAAATTTTTCAACGTGTACGGCCCTAATGAATACCATAAGGGCGGGCAGAAAAGCGTGGTGGCCCATATATTCCCCCAAGTGAAGGCCAATGAAACGGTGAAGCTGTTCAAATCTTACCATCCCGACTACCGTGACGGATGGCAGCTCCGGGATTTCGTGTGGGTGGGCGACTGCGTGGACGTGGTGCTTTGGCTGCTGGAGCATCCGGAGGTGAGCGGCCTGTTCAACGTAGGTTCCGGGAAGGCACGCTCTTTCCACGATCTGGCGAAGGCGGCCTTCCATGCGCTGGGCCTTCAGGAAAAGATTGCCTACCGGGAGATGCCTGAAGAGCTCAGGGGGAAATATCAGTATTATACGCAGGCGGACCTTTCCAGGCTGCGCGCTGCCGGTTATGCAGCGCCCATGACTTCCCTGGAGGATGGCGTGCGCCGGTACGTGCAGGAGTATCTGGACAGGGAAGACAGTTACGTTTAACCCGTATTCCTTTTTTCTCCCATGCCCGCACAGCGCATTCTGATCATCAAGCATGGAGCCCTTGGCGATGTGGTGCTCGCCATGGGGACGATGAAGCGGCTCCGCGAACTTCATCCGGAGGCGCATATCACCCTGATGACCATGGGAATGTTTGTTCCCATGGCGGAGCAGCTCGGAGTGTTTGACGATTTTATTGTGGATAATCGCCTGCCTTACTGGAAGCTGGGCGCCACCTGGAGGGCCGTCCGTTCCATTGTGAGAGGGAATTTTGACGTGGTGTACGATCTTCAGGAATCTTCCCGCACCAGGAAACGCTATTATCCCGCCGTGCGCTTCCTGCTGAACCATGACATGGACTGGGTGGCCTGCAATTCCGGAGAACGGCGCAAATTGCTGAAAAAGAAATCCTTCCGGTGGGGGAAGGTGGAGCGGGAGCCGTTCCGTTTGGAACGCGTCCTGACGGATCTTTCTTTCATGCACGGGGAGGGGCTGCATTTTGACGAGCTTCCGGAACGCTATGTGATGATGATTCCGGGCTGTTCCCCCAACCATCCCTACAAGCGCTGGCCCGTGGAGAATTTCTGCGCCCTGGCGAAACGCCTGGCGGCGCGGGGCGTGTCCTCCGTTGTCATCGGCACCCGGGCGGAGGCTGCGGAAGTGGAGGCCATTGCCGCCAGCTCTCCCCTGGCTGTCAGTTTTCTGGGCAAGTCTTCCCTGATGGATATTCCCCAGATGGCTTTGCGTTCCCTGGCTTGTGTAGGCAATGATACGGGGCCTACACATATGTGTGCCTATGCCGGGGTGCCCGTGACCGCCATTTTCTGCCACCGGACGCGCAATTCCGCCATTACTGCCCGGTGCATTTCCAACCTGGTTTCCCCCGGCGCCATTGAGGAAATTACAGTGGACCAGGTATGGTCCGCGCTGGAGCCCTTTCTGCCGCCGCAGGAAGGATTTGAACAAATAAGGGCGGCAGATTCTCCGCATGGCTCATGACGGCTCCCGTGAACATTTCCGTGCTGGTTCCGGTTTACAATGTGGAGCCGTACCTGGCCCAGTGCCTGGAAAGCATTTGCTCACAGACGCTCCGTGAGCTGGAAATAGTTTGCGTGGATGACGCTTCCACGGACGGTTCCCTGTCCATTCTGCGGGAATTCGCGGAGCGGGACCCGCGGGTGAAGGTCGTGCAGGCTCCGGAAAACGGCGGCTTATCCCGCTCCCGGAATCTGGCGATGAGCCATGCTGTGGGAGAATATCTGTTTCTGGTGGATTCCGACGACTGGCTGGAAACGGATTTGCTGGAGGAGATGTACCGCTGTGCGAAGGCGCTGGATGCCGACAGGCTGGCATGCGGGTTCCGGTATTATTACGAGTCCGCCCCCGACCGGGAGGATCGGTTTCTGCCGGAGGACATGGCCCCTCCGGAAAAAGGGTGGCTTCCCTGCACTCCGGAGACCATTGGGAAAATACATCATGGAGCGGGCGGCATGATGATCAGGCGTTCCATTGTGGAAAAGCATGGCATCCGGTTCCCCGAGGGCGTTGCCTGTGAAGACCTGTATTTCCATTACGCCGTTTTTCCATGGTGCAGGAGGGTTTGCGTCGTCAGCAGGGCGGCTTACGTTTACCGCAAGCGGGCCGGATCCATTACCAGCGGTTTTGCGTCCGGCAGTTCCCTCCAGTCGCTGGATTACCTGACGGTGGCGGAACTGGTGCTGAAGGAATGGAAAGAAGCCGGGATTCTTGAGGAATACAGGACGGCATTTTTGAAAATGCTGGTAATGGGCGTGAGGAACATCCGCAAATATGCCCCTCATGCCGTCCAAAAGGAGGTTACCCGGAAGGTGACTGATATGCTCCGTCAGGAAAATCTGTACCGTCCCGCAGAGGATGATGCCTGCCTGTCCCGCCGGGAAGGAAAATTGCTGAAAGCCTGGATGGGCGGAAAATCCGGCTTGGACTTTTCCTATTACTGGAAGAAAATGCGCAAGGCGGGAGCCCGGTTGCTGCGCCGCTGACATCACCCGAATGAATAATCCGATGAAAAAGAATGAATTTGCCGTCGTCTTGGCCAGTGACAACAGGGGCATTCTGCCTTTGAGCGTTACTGTCTTTTCTTTGCTGAATACTGCCGGTCCGGAGACTTTTTACAAAATTTACGTTCTTTCCGACGGCATTGACGGAGAGAACCGGGCGAGCGTGGAGCGGCTGGCCGCTCCGTTCGATTGCCGTCTGGAGTTCATAGACGTTTCCGGCATTTTGGAAGAGCACGACTTCCCCCATACGGAACAATGGCCGGTGCCAGCCTGGGGACGCGTGTTCATTCCGGAATTATTGAAGGAAGAGCGGGGCAATATTCTGTATCTGGACATTGACGTTCTGGTTTGCCGGGATTTGACGGAGCTGTTCCGGACGAATATGGACGGAAAAGCAGTAGGGGTGGTGTTTGAGAATTTTTCCAGACCCGGTTCCCATTTTAACGAACGTCTTGAGATGCCGCTGACCTGCACGGGATATTTCAATTCCGGCGTGCTGCTGATGAATGTGGATGTCTTCCGGGAGAGGAATCTGGTCAGGGCTGTGCTGGATTATGCCGTCACTCACCGGGACAGGCTGACATGTCCGGACCAGGATGCCTTGAACGGAGCCCTGTGCGAGCTGACTGTGCCTCTGCACCCGCGCTGGAACTGGCATGACGGCTTGACGCGCCGCATTTTGAAAAACGATCCCCGGGAACAGTTCTGGCGCGGCGTCACGCCGCGCCAGGCGGTAGAAGCGGCTTTGGAACCGGGCATTCTTCATTACCAGGGAGTACACAAGCCCTGGCGGTATAATTGGCGTTATGAAGGGGAACGTTACGAACGGGTTATGCGTGAAGCCGGGCTGCTGCGCGGTCCGCTGCCCGGAAGAACGCTCCCGGCCGTCTTGAAAAAGCACCTTTACCGGCCTGTTTACCGGATGACGGCCAGAAAGATTTTAAGGCTGAAGGAAGGGTTTGATAACCGGCTCCTTTGAAACTATGGAACCCGGCCGTTCTTTTCCGTTTTCCTTATGGATTGCCGCCGGCGTGGAGCGGAGGGGGAGGGAACCGGGAAGGAAGGGACTGCATTTTTAACGGGAGGAATGGGTCAATGCAGTTCCAGCAGATAGATTTCCGGCGGGCAGTTGAAGCGGAGGGGGAGTGTGCTTGTCCCCAGTCCCTTGGTGATCAGGTAGGTATTGCCGCCGGAGATATGCCATGGATAGGTGTAGGGTAGGGCATGGTCCGGGCTGGCTTCAAACCGCAGGAGGCCGAAAGGAAGGCAAACCTGGCCCCCGTGGGTGTGCCCGCTGATGACGATGTCCACGTCTCCATGGGAAAGTATGTGGTCCGTTTCCGGACGGTGGGAAAGCAGGAAATGGGGGATGTCCGGCGACTGGCGTTTGGGCAGCCGTTTTCTGACATTGCGCGTCGTATCCAATATTCCGGAAAGCTGGAGCTGCCTTCCGTCCTTGAACGTGACAAGAGAGCTCTGGTCTTCCAGCACGGTGATTCCCGCCTGTTTCAGTTCCCTGCTCCAGTTGTTCCAGCCGAAGGTGAAATCATGGTTTCCCTGAATAGCAAAGACCCCGCAGGGAGCCGTCAGGCCTTTCAGCAGCCGGGCGGCCGTGGCGGGATCCATGCTGGCGTTTTCGCTGCTTCCCCGGGCATAGTCCCCAACCAGCAGAATCAGGTCCGGCCGGAGCCGCATGATCCTCTGAACATAGCGCAGGGCCCTCACTTCATCAAACGCGGTGGGCATCAGGTGCAAATCGCCGGCAATAACGACTTTAACGGGTGTTCCCTTCCCTTTCCACTGGGGGACACGGTAGTCTACTTTCCTGACAAACAGAAGATTGGGTTCTATCAGGTACGCCCAGGTCATGCCGGCCACGCCGAGCGCGCAGAGGCTCAGCAGGAGAATGCCGAAAAACCGGAGTATTTTGACGGAAAAGGGCATGAAAAGGATACAGCTTGGCAGAGATTATAATTACAGATAACCCCGGGCGAGCGATTTATGCGTCTTGCCATTTTGGGAAAGGCGTCTCCTTGGGAGATTTTCGCAAATTTGATTGACGGGCGCCCGCATGGTATGCTTTTATGCTCCAAGATATTTCCATATCCTTTATCACCCATCATTTAACCACGCATATGAAGAAGATTACCGTTATGGCTCTTGCCGCTTTTGCGGCGAGCATCATGGCTTCCTGCTGCTGCCAGGATCAGGGTGCTCCGCCCCTGACCCCCCTGCCCAAGTTCAATGACCTGAACCAGCCCGCCGTGGATGTGGCTCCGGTGGTCATGAAGTCCAAGAAGTAATCCTCTTCCGGGATTAAGTACGACTTTTCAAGCCGCACTTGGTGATTGTCCAGGTGCGGCTTTTTCTATAAAAACACGGCAGTACATATGGAAGATTGGAAACATTGTCCCCAATTTGCGCCTTTGGCGGATCTGATCCGCAGCCATGGCAGTTTTGCGGTAATTGCGCATGTTCATCCGGACGGCGACGCTATCGGCTCCACGCTGGCTTTGGGGGAAGCCCTGAAGCAAATGGGAAAGAAGGTGGTGATGATGAACGAGGACGGGGTGCCTTCCAATCTGGCCTTTATGCCGGGTGTGGAAAATATTATTCCCACGCCTGATGAGCCGGTGGATGTGGAAGTAGCCATTTCCGTGGATAACGGCGCGCTCAAGAGGCTGGGAGAACGCAGCCTGGAGGCTTTGGCGGGAGTGAAGGTGTGGGCGAACATCGACCACCATCGGACGAACGAACTGTTTGGAGACGTTCAGTGCGTTTTGCCGGACGAATGCGCCACGGGGGCGGTTTTATATTACTTTTTCAAGTATCTGGGCATTCCCGTCACTCCGGTGATGCGAGACGCCCTTTACGTGGCCGTCAGCACGGATACGGGGTCTTTCCAGTACCAGATGACGACGGCGGCCGTCATGGAACTGGCTGCGGATTTGATCCGGATGGGCGTTGACGTCCAGGACATCAACCGCCAGCTTTACCAGGAAAAGCCGTGGGTGAAAATGCAGTTGATGCGTGAGGCGCTGAACGGAATGAAGCTGACGCCGGACGGCAGGATTTGCACGTTTTGCCTGACGAATGAGGCAAAAGCCCGGATTGGAAGCCGTCCGGAAGATACGGAAGGCCTGATTGACCTCCTGCGTTCCGTGCAGGGAGTCTGGCTGGCCGCTTATCTGGAAGAAACGGAGGACGATCCCCGCATCCGTATTTCCCTGAGATCCAAGACGCCTGAAATATCCGTCGCGGAGCTGGCCTCCCGTTTCGGCGGAGGCGGCCATTCCATGGCCGCCGGAGTGCGTATCCGGGGGCCTATTGAAGAAGTGCGCCTTACTATCCTGAAGGCCATGCGGGAAGAAGTGGAACGAGTGCTCCGACAGAAGATTTCATGAATGTTTCAGATTCCATCCAGGTTCCTTCGGGCGTCCTGTTGATTGACAAGGCGCGGGACATGACTTCCCACGATGTGGTGGCGATTGCGCGGCGTTCCCTGGGAATTAAGAAAATAGGCCACTGCGGCACGCTGGATCCCATGGCCACGGGGCTGCTGATGCTGGTGGTAGGGAAGGCGACCAAGCTTCAGGACAAGTTGATGTGTGAACACAAGGAATACGCCGGAACTCTCATGCTGGGCGTGGAGACTTCCTCTCAGGATGCCATGGGAGAAATAGTGGCGGAGTATTCCGTGGACGGAGTGACGGAACAGGCCGTGCGCGAGGCGTTTGACCGGTTTGACGGAGCTTTTGAACAAATTCCTCCGATGGTTTCCGCCATCAAAAAGGACGGGGTGCCGCTGTACAAACTGGCCCGGAAAGGTCAGGAAGTTGTGCGGGAACCGCGGCCTGTGGAAGTGTTTGGCCACGGAATTTCACGCGTGGCCATTCCGGAAGTGGATTTTACCGTTCAGTGTTCCAAAGGTTTTTATGTGCGGTCCTATGCTTATGATATTGGGAAGGCATTGGGCTGCGGAGCGCATTTGAGCGCCCTCCGGCGCACCAGGTCCGGTTCTTTTACGCTGGACCGCGCCATTACGGTGGACACCCTGAAAACCGCTCCCAGGGAGGAACTGTTCCGGGCTATGCTTTCCCTGAAGGAGCTGGCGGATATTCTGATTGCCGGGTAGCATATGGTCATTTACCGGGAATTCAAGGGATTGAAAAGCCTTGCCGCCCCCGTACACTGGGCCATGGGGATGTTTGACGGGGTGCATCTGGGACACGCCGGAGTGATTGCCGCGGCGGTGAAAGGGGCTGCTCTTGACGGAGGAATTCCCGCCGTGCTGACATTCCGCACTCATCCGCTGGCCCGGGTGAGGCCGGAAAGCGTGCCGCCCGCCATCATGGGGGAAGATGCTGAAAAATTTGCCTTGATGAAAGAGCTGGGAGTGAAGGCAGTGCTGTCGCTGGAATTTTCTTCCAGGCTGGCGTCCATGAGTCCGGAAGAGTTTATCGGGGAACTTTGTTCCTCCTGCCTGGTGGCTCAGATTGCCGTGGGAGAGGACTGGCATTTTGGCCGCGGCAGGGCAGGGAATGTAGAAACCCTGCGCCTGCTGTCCTGCCGCTACGGGTTCCGGGTGACGGCCGTTCCTTCTATTCTGCAGGACGGGGAGCGCATAAGCAGCACCCGGATCCGCGAAGCCGTGCGCGCGGCGGATTTTTTACAGGCTGCCGGCATGCTTGGCCGTCCCTACCGCTGGAAGGGGCCGGTGATTCACGGGCGCCAACTGGGGCGCCTGCTGGACTACCCCACGGCCAATATGAGACCCGGTTGCGGGTTGCAGCCTCCCCATGGCGTTTACGCCGTGCGCGCCCGGGTGGCCGGCAAAAAATACGGAGGCGTAGCCAATCTGGGGGTGCGCCCCACCGTGGAAGGTGAGACGGGGGAACTTTTGCTGGAAACGCATTTATTCGGCCACCCGGGGGATATTTACGGGCGGGAGATGGAAGTGGAACCGGTCCGTTTCCTAAGGCCGGAAATCAAATTCCCTTCTTTGGAAGAATTGAAAAGCCAGCTTGCCCGGGATGCCGCCCATGCCGCGGAAGCGCTGGAGGAGGGGGAGTAAGACACAGAAAACCGTAAAATGGAGGATGACGGCTTGACCGGAGGGGCGATCGGGGGTTTGTTGTTCGAACGTCATGTTGGTTGAGCAGTTAAAATCAAAAATTCATCGCGCCATGATTACCCGTGGCGATGTTCAATATGAAGGCAGTATTGAAATTCCTGCCGATCTGATGGCCGCCGTGGATTTGTGGCCCGGGGAAAAAGTTCTCGTGGCGTCCGTCACGTCCGGGAACCGTCTGGAAACATATGCTCTCCAGGGGCCTGCCGGCACGGGGAACATCATCATGAACGGCGGTGCGGCTCATTTAATCAAGACGGGCGAACGGGTGGTCATCATGAGTTTTGCCTTGTCGGACAAGCCCATCATCCCCAAGAAAATCGTCTGCAACGAGCATAACGAAATCATTTCCTAGACTTTACAAACCGTTCGAATTCACACATACTCCCCGCGCTCATGAACCTTTTTTTAGCAGATTCACTCAATATCAGCATTCAGTTGCTTTTTGCCGTTTTGGTGATTGTATCACTTCTCCTTCTGGGCGTAGTGCTTATGCAGAGGCCCAAGCAGGAAGGGCTGGGAGCCGCCTTTGGCGCAGCCATTACGGACCAGGCCTTTGGCGCCCGGACGACGGATGTGCTGAAAAAAGCCACGGTGTACTTCGGAACCGCGTTCATGGTTCTTTGCCTAGGGTTGGGCATGCTGATCAACCGGCAGCACGTTAAGAGTTCGGAAAGCCTGTTGAGCCCGGAAATGATGAAGGCTGCCGCCAGGCAGGAAGCCTCCGTTCCCGCCAAGACGCCGGAAGAACTCCAGCAGGAGGAGCTGCGCAGGCGCGCCGCTGAGGCGGAAGCCGCTTCTTCTCAGGCTCCGGCTCCCTCCGTGACCGAAGCCCCGGCCCCTGCTTCCACAGAAACCCCTGTCCCCTCCAACTAAAGGAGCATTCTTTTTAAACACCCCGGCGCCTTCCGGCAGCCGGGGTGTTTGTGCACCGGGGTTATTCCGTCTGCTGCCGTTTCGGGAACAGGCTTTGAAATTGGCGGCACCGGTTGTTTTCCGCTTGCCCTGAACCGTAATTGCGCTACTCTTGGCAAAGTATGAAGACACCTTTTTTGAACCGTAAATCCAAGGGATTCACGTTAATTGAATTGCTTGTGGTGATCGCCATTATCCTGACGCTGGCCGGCATCGCCATGACGGTGGTGAACGGCGTGATGGAAAAATCCAAGGTTACCACGGCGCGGAGCGACTGCAACGGCCTGCAGACGGCTGTGGAAAATTACATGCTGGACAACGGCCGCGTTCCCGTGGCCTGGAGCAGCCGGGAAATGACCAAGCAGGCCCACAAGGACGGACAGTATTACGTGACAACCGCCGTGGACGACGATAGCCGCATCATGAGCATCCTGACCAATTATATGGACCGGGCGGATGAGGACAGAAAGCTGAACCCCAAGAAAACGGCTTATTTCAATACGACGACTACGGATGTGGAAGGCGCTCCCGGCCTGTTTTTTGAAAGCCGCGGCCGTGTGGGCCTGATGGATCCCTGGGAATCTCCCTATTACATTGTTTTGAATGCCAACCCTGACGACCGTACTCCCCGTGTCCAGGTAGGTTCCCGGATGGTGACCAAGAACGTGGCCGTTTACAGCACCGGCAAGGACAAGCAGGGCAGCACGGCGGACGGCCATATCAACAATCCGGAATTGACGGAAGACAATGTGACTTCCTGGTAATGCATGACGGCGCCTCTTGTCGGGAGGCGCGGCCGCTTCATTTTGCGGGGCTTCCGGCTTATGGCCGTGAGGCCCCGCGGTATATTCAGGCATAAAGCCCGCAAACCGTATTTTTTTCTTTTCAACTTCTCTCAAAAACCTCTCAATAAGCCCCAGACATGAACTGGTTCAAAACAGACGACATACGCATTCAAGACATTGAGCCCCTGATTTCCCCCGCCATTTTAATCAAGGATTATCCGGCAACCACGGAGATTGCCAAAATGGTGGCTACGACCCGCAAGAATGCGGAGAACATCATTTCCGGCCACGACGACCGCCTGCTGGTGGTGGTGGGGCCATGCTCCATCCATGATCCCCAGGCTGCCGTGGATTATGCCTCCCGCCTGAAGGAACAAATGGCGCGCTTTGAAAAGGACCTGGTGATCATCATGCGCGTGTATTTTGAAAAGCCCCGCACCACCGTGGGCTGGAAGGGCCTCATCAACGACCCGTTCATGAACCATACCTTTGACATCAACCGCGGTCTCCATATGGCCCGCGGGCTGCTGCTGCGCCTGGGGGATATGGGAGTGCCCGCAGCTACCGAGTTCCTGGACACCATCACGCCGCAGTACATTGCGGACCTGATCACGTGGGGCGCCATCGGCGCGCGCACCACGGAAAGCCAGGTACACCGTGAACTGGCTTCCGGGCTTTCCATGCCTGTGGGATTCAAGAATGGCACCAGCGGCAGCCTGCAAATCGCTGTAGACGCCATTGTTTCCTCCTCCTGCCCTCACTGCTTCCTTTCCGTGACCAAGCAGGGAGTTTCCGCCATTGTTTCCACTACGGGCAATAAATCCTGCCACCTGATCTTGCGCGGTTCCTCCCTGGGGCCGAACTTTGATGAAGATCATGTAAAGGAAGCGGAAGAAGCTTTGCAGAAGGCCGGCATCAACAACCGCATCATGATAGACTGCTCCCACGGAAACAGTTGCAAGGATTATCGCAAACAGCCGGCTGTGGCCGCCAATATCGCGGAACAGATATCCAGCGGGTCCGAACAGGTTGTTGCCGTGATGATTGAAAGCAACATTGTGGAAGGGGCCCAGCCGTTGAGTTCCGACCTGGTGTACGGCAAGAGCATCACGGACCAGTGCATTGGGTGGGAGACGACAGTGGAAGTGCTGGAAACCCTTGCCGACGCTGTCCGCAAACGCCGTGCCAAACGGCAGGAAGCGTAAGCGTGCCCATATTCCGGAGGATTATTAACGGAGTTGGAGGCTGGCGAGACTGCCGGAAACTGCAGGTCTCATCCTGTATATCCGGGTGATTTTACGGCTCTTCGGTGTTTTTGCCGAAGAGTCAATGATCGTCCCCCCACAGATAAGAATGGCGTTCGGAAATCGTTTTGCCGCGGTTATCCTTCAGGACGAGCTTCCATGCGAGGATTTCCCCTTTTTCTCTGGCCTCATCCCCGATGAATTCGAAAACGGAGTTTTGCGTGCCGCCTTTTCTCCCGGCCGGATAGGAAATGGATTTTGTCAGGACGGTTGAACCTGTCTTTCCCTGGCGGTACATCATGACCAGGGTTGCCGCCTGTTCCGGATTGGCATCGTTCCATGTGACGAAGTAGTATTGACCCAGACGCTGAAGGCGCTGTTGCTGGGAGACGGCGCCATGCAGCAGATAGGTGGCCTGAGTGCGGTGCATGCCTACGTCTTCCGCAGGAACCACCGTGGTTTTTAAGGGCACCTCCCGAACGTGTTCAATCCGGGAAACCTGCTCCGCGCAGGAAAACAGGACCGGCAGCAGGGCGGCGCAGAGAGGAGCAGGAAATTTCATGAATCCATTCAATACATATCCGACTGGGGAGTCAACCCAAAGGTAGGGAAGCATTCAGCATGGAATGCAGTATGGATGCGGAAAGGATGCGGAAAGGATGCGGATATTTCGGCAGGGAAATTGTTTCGCCGCCGAATCCTGCGGACTGGTTTTATTTCCATCAAGGGGCGGGACACCGGGAATAGAATCTCCTCTGGAAAAGCGGAAGATGTTGGGCGAGCGGGCTGTTCCAGGTCATCCGGGGATTGATGTCGCCATTATCCCGTTAATACAATGGTACGACCAAGGTGGAACCAAGAGCCAGCCAGCAGGGCAGTGTGAGGAAGGAAGCCACCGTCGTTGTCAGCAGGATTTGAGTGCCCAGGTCCGGATGGCCTCCGAAACGTTTGGCCAAAATGACCGGAATGACGGCAGAGGGAATGGCTGCCTGGATGATGATGACGCGCTTGATATAATCATCCACTGGCAGGAAATAAGCCATCAGGAGCAGCAGCGCGGGGGCCAGCCCCAGGCGCGTCAGCAGGCCGCAAATGATGGGTTTGGGTTCCCACTTCATGTTATGCCATAAATCCCGCATGGAACATCCGAACAGGATCAGGCACAGGGGCGTGGCGCAGTTGCCGATCATTTCAAAAGTCTTCATCAGGGGCGGTTGGGCTACATAGGTTCCCAGGCCGGACCAGGCGAGCGCCAGGCCCACGATAACGGCCAGCAGGGGGCCGCGGAAGAAGACGCCCATGTTCAGGTTGCCCGGACCGCCTGCGATGATGATGACGCCGATGCTCCAGACGACCAGCTCACACCCCACATTGTGGACGAAAAGGACGCCCAGCGTGGGATCGTTGCCGGCGGTAAACAGCATCTGGATGATGGGGATGACGAAAAAAGCGTAGTTCTGCACTCCCGCCGTCAGGGTGAACGTGCGCAGACCCGTGCCGATGCGCATGCGCAGCAGTTTAGCGACCAGCCATGCGGCCGCGATACCCAGCAGAAGTTCCAGCGCCCCTGCTGCAATGGCCTGGAGGGAAAAGGAAACGCTGCTGAGCGTCTCATTTCCGGAGAGCACCATGTATTTCATGATGCTGTGGAAGACGAGGCAGGGGTAGGCCACATCCATCGCGATGCGCATGATGGGCGCGTCATGGTCTGCCTGGATGACTTGCTTGTGGCGCAGATAGAAACCCGTGGCAAAGAAAAGATAAACGGGAATGGTAGAGAGAAAGGAGGTGAGGATGACGGCGCCGGTATCCATGGAAGGAAAGAATTGTTTTTGCGTTAAATGAGCGTATAAAAAACAGGAATTTATTTCCTGTTCCAAGATGGAATCAGGTGAATATGGTTATAGAAGATAACTCTATAATTTTATTTGCATTGATATTTTGTATGCGATTTTTCAAGTTTGTATTTTTCCGGAAAATCCTGAATGAGTTTATAAAATTTGGAATAGTATTCTTTTAAAGAAAAATCAGGTTGTTTATCTTTAATATAAGATGATGCCCGAGATAAGGCTACCCATCCTTCTTTTTTGTGCGTTTCAAATGCCTCCTTAAGTAATTTATGAATAGATTCAGGGATTTTTTTCGTTTTTCTGATCCAGATTGGGAAGGCTTATTTTGTAGTGTATTATCTATTTTAGAGTCAGCAGTTTTTAATAAAATAAATTCATTGCAGCTTTTTTTAAAAGCCTCTGGAGTTTTCTTCTCTCCGATACCAATTACATAAATACCATGTTCCCTGACATATAGGGAAACGGGAGTGAAATCACAGTCGCTCGAAACAATGGCGAGGGCATCGTAAGATGACTGATGCAATAAATCCAAGGCGTCAATAGTCAACGCCATATCCGTCGAGTTTTTTTGGGGAGTATAATTAAATTGCTGCTCCGCTTTTATGCCAAACCGGTTTAGCGAGTCTTTCCAGTTTTTTAAACTTTCCTTGCTCCAGTCGCCATAGGCTCTTTGAATCACGATACGGCCATATGCAGATATTTCCTGAATGACGCTTTCAAGCTTATCCAGAGCGATGTTTTCAGCATCAATCAGAAGGGCCAGTTTTTGAAATTTTTCCATCATGTTTTTCCTTATCCAAGTGAGGAGGATCTTCTAATTATTTCTCAATGGACAGGAATAATGTCAATTCCTTGATACTGGGAAAAACTTTTGAGGGGTTGGTTTTTTTCAATCCGCTGACGTCTGCGGTTGTTGCCCAGGCGGCGGACAAGCAGGTCACTCCCGCTTTGTTGCAGGCGGCCACATCCGAAACCGCATCCCCGATATAGTAAAATTCATCTTTGTTCAAGCGGAAGTCGTGCAGAAGCTCTTCAATAGCTTCCGCCTTGTTGGGCCTGTCTTCCGCTCCGGTTTTGATGGAACAGAATAAATCCCGCATGCCGAATTGCTCAAGCGTGATACGGCAGCTTTTGTCTCCCTTCCCGGTAATCAGGGCGATAAGCACGCCAGCCTTTTGCAGGGTTTCTATCAATTCGCGTATGCCTTCATACGGAGCCGGGCATGATTGATGCATTTTTTCATAAACCGGGTAGAAATCATGGAGAGCTTCCCGCCATTTTTCTCCGGCGACTTTCTTGATCATTCCTACTTCATTCAGGCCGAAAGTCTGTGTGATTTCCCGTTCGCTCAGCGTGTGGCCGGCGTAGGGAGAAACCGCTTTTTCAAATGCCCTGATGCACATGGGGACCGTGTCCCCTATGGTTCCGTCCAGATCAAAAGCGATCAGCTTGATCATTGTTCCCAACTTCCGTTGATTTTACGAATAACCTTGCAGGGGTTCCCCGCCGCCAGACTGTCGGGAGGAATATTTTTGGTGACCACGCTGCCGGCGCCGATGACGCTTCCTTTTCCGATGGTAATGCCGGGCAGGATAATGACGCCGCCGCCAATCCAGCAGCCGTCTTCTATTGTTACCGAAAGAGCGTAGGTATGGCGGATGTATTCAACTCCTTCATCCGTTTCCACGGGAGTAAGGCGCTCATCCAGATCAATGGGGTGCGTAGCGGTGTAAATCTGTACGTTGGGGGCGATCAGCACATTGTTGCCGATAGTGATCCTGTTGCAGTCCACGAACGTGCAGCCCGTATTGACGGTGACGTTGTTCCCGATATGGATGTTGCGGCCGTAATCGCAGATGAAGGAATGGCCGATGGAGACCTTGGTGCCGACGCTGCCCAGCATTTCCTTGAGCACCTGGCGCTTTTCCTCCTTATGGTCGTAAGGCAGGGAATTGTATTTCATCAGGAGCCGGTGCGTCTTGTTTTTGAATTCCAGAAACACCTTGTCATGGCAGTCGTACCATTCGCCCGCCATGCATTTTTCCAGTTCAGTCATTATTTTCTCCTTTCTTGATTTTTGTTACCGGAGAGGAGGAGCGGAGGCATCCTGTTGAACGGCCGTCAACGGGGTTCGGAAGCTTTACTCCCACTCTATAATTACCACAGAATTATGATTGATCGCTTTTAGTTTGAACATTCACGGTTGTTTATTTCCATCTAAGAACACTTCTATTTTGTTCAATAAAATCGCTGACTACTGCTTCAATAACCGGTACAGAAATAGAATTTCCGAATTGTTTATATGCAAATGTATCTGTAGGATTTACAATAAATGAATCTGGAAATCCCTGCAATCGTGCACATTCTCTTGGTGTAATTCTTCGAGGACGGTTATTTTGTATCACGCCCAATCTACTAGAATCAGAGGAAGTTAACGTAATTGAAATACTATCCGGGTCTAAAAACTTAAAAACCTCAAAAGACATATTACCACAAACAGGATTATATCTTCCGTTTTCTTCTTTCAAATACCCCTTCTCTTTAAGAGATTGAATAATCTCCAGAATATCCTCGCTTGTATAAAAAGTCTTAATCTGTTCAAGTGTCAATTTCTTTCCATCTTGCTGAGTGCCGAATATAGGCCTTCTTCTGTTTTGAATCAACAGATTCATAAAATTTATTTCTGCAAAAGAACATTTTCCTTTTGTCCCAAGTTCCCATGAATGAAGTGACTGTCCTCCACGATAATCAATCAAGCGATACCCATGAAGCTTGGATAAATCTTCTCCAATAACTGAGCGCAATTGTTCTTCAAACTCAGCAGAGCAATAATACTTTTCTGACACATCTTCCTCAAGTATATCACCAACAGTACATTTTGGGGGCGAATGCCGCAAAGAAAACAAGTTCATCTGCTCATAATTCTTTTTGTATGAATGTGAATCTACAGTTCCCAAATGGGTAATCAACGACATTTGAGGCGTAGCACCTTTTATCCCAAGAATATATAACCGGATTCTGTTTTGCGGAACCCCATAATCTGAGCTATTAAGCAATAAATCGTATGTCCCATATCCAAGTTCGTGGAGTTTTGTCATAATTGTTTCAAAGGTTCTTCCACTATCATGTGTATATAAACCTCTTACATTCTCCAATAAAAATGCTTTGGGCTGATATTTACTCAAAATACGTTCGATCTCAAAAAACAACGTCCCACGTGTGTCACCAAACCCTTTACGTTTTCCAGCATAGGAGAACGGCTGACAAGGGAAGCCTCCCAATAACAAATCAAAAGGCTCAATCTCCGTTATTTCATGAATATCTCCACTCGGATATTCGTGAAAATTCAATTCATAAGTCTGACAAGCTTTTGCATCTATTTCACTGGAAAGAACACATTTTGAACTAATTCCATGTTTCGAAAGGGCTTGAGTTACACCAATTCTAATCCCTCCTACACCAGCAAATAAATCAATAAATTTTATCATCCAATTTTCTCCCTAATAAATTCTACCAGAATATCAAACTCTGCATCAGTATACGCCACTGTACAATGGCTGTATTGGCATATCGAAGTTAGTGCAGATTCTCGTTGAAAATTTCCAGCTCCATCAATGATATATGCAATATAATTTCCTGATTTTTCAACGGCATTATAGCGTGCCTGTGCTTGTCCAGCTTTTCGTTCTATTGTTGAATTTGTGGTCACTTGAAAACTAATCTCGATTCCAACATATTTGTTATTATGCTCAACGGATAAATCAAATGTCGTTTCTGTTCTATTGTTTTGAGTTATGCCTGGTATATGTCCATTACTTTTTACAACGTATTCTATTCCTAACTTCTTTTGAAAGTAATTTTCAGCATATACTTGAGCCGCATTACCTAAACCATTAGCTTGCGCGCCTCCAGTTATTCTACTAACAAATATGTATCTTTGTTTTATGAAATCTTTGAGTTCTTCTGCTTTACCCATCATATTGCCAACAATGCATTTTGAGAAAATATCAGAAATATAATCGTCAACAGCATTGCTTCCAAAAAGCAATAAAGTAATGAGATCCTTATAGAAACTATTCAGCGGATCTGTGGTTAGAATAGATTCTATATCTGTGTGCATTTTCTTATTGGTTAATGCTCCTCTTGCTGGTAAAGAAGTAAATTCATATTCAGTTTTTTGCCCATTTACGGCATAATGCAACTTGTTGTCAGGAAAATAGTTAACAAAGTCTCGGTTAATTCTTTGAAGCGGTTCACTTCCAAAATCAGTAAGTACCATAAGGTGCTTCAAAAATAGATTCGCTGCAAAATGAGCAGCATTCATAACCTCAAAAACACTTTCTGGATTATGGGAATCAGAAAGTATCAATATTGAAATGAAGTGATCCTGTGTACGAACTAATGTAGGAATAATACTTGACTCTGCCTCAAGCATAACTAAATTCTCCGGCCACCATTTACAAGCTTTAGCCTCTAATTCGGTACGATTTCTATTATATTTTGTTGGCATAACTATTTCTCCTCCCTATCAGGGAAAAACTCTAAGATATCGTCCACGCCACAATTGAGTGTAACAAAAATTTTCTCAATACTATCCAAGGATACATACTGATCATGCCGTAACTTTGCAAGGATGTTTGCACTGAATCCTGCCTGTTCCATCAGCTCAGAAGTAGAGATTACACGGTCAATCAGCAGATGAAACAGCTTTTTATATGTGACAGCCATGTCTTTCTCCTTGTTTCGACATTTTACTATTGCATAGTATATCACGGAAGTGTGATTTTTTCAATTACTTGTTAACCTTGGAATATATCTTTAGAGAAAAAGGTAGTAGCAATGTTTCTATACGGTTGCTTTATGTAACGGTCAGAACATCGAGTGCAGACCTGACATTCTGAACGCAAATCAACCCTTAAGCTGATTGGAAACAAGATTATTTTAATAATCCATCTCATTTAATTCTCACCTTCCTTACCACCGGAAGGGCTGATATATCGGCTTGAAATATTTTTACATCCCATAAAAGCCTCCTTTTAGACTCAATTATTTAATATTTACGATTTTTAAAAAAATAAGGATACAGTGCTGAAAGTTCCTATTTATCTGGCTGTTCTCTCTGTATCCCTATTATATTTCAAGCCCAAGAATCATAAACCACACCCTAATACCTTGTAGATCATCCCAAGGAGTTCCCCCCGAAAATAGTAAATGCACATAACAAATTTTTATTCACCATGTGCATCGCCTCTATCGTTCCATATCCTTTGTTCGAGATTTTCATTATCTTTCTGGAGATTTATCCGATTCTCTTTTTATCTGCTAAATAATACTTTTCTTAGGTTCCTCGTTTTGTCCGAGGTACTAATCGATATTTGTCTTAAGTTATTCAAGTTCGCTACGCTTCTCTTGCAACTTATCATGTTCTTCTGCAAGTTCTTTCTATATGTCGTTTAGGCTCTTTGAATGGTGATTTAGTTTTTTAAAGATCGTCTTTTCATCGTCTCGCTTTAATCCCTCCAGTATTTCTTTCTTTAGATGCGGAAACTGTTTTATAAAAATCTCTACTTCCGAATAAGCTTCCTTATAGGCTTCCACATCTTTTCTATTCCCACTCAATGGAAGCCGGGGGCTTGGTGGAGATGTCGTAAAGGACGCGGTTGATGCCCTTTACTTCATTGAGGATGCGGTTGCTGGTTTCCCTCAGCAGGGCCGGGGGGAGTTCTACCCAGTCCGCCGTCATGGCGTCTTCCGACACGATGGCGCGCAGGTTGGTAGCCCATTCATAGGAGCGTTCGTCCCCCTTCACTCCCACCGTTTTTACGGGGATGAGGCCGGCATAGGCCTGCCAGACTTTGTCGTACCAGCCGTATTTTTTCAGATTGCCGATGAAAATGGCATCGCATTCCCGGATGATGTCCAGGCGTTCTTTGGTGACTACGCCGGGGCAGCGCACGGCCAGGCCGGGGCCGGGGAAGGGGTGGCGCCACAGAATGTCATGCGGGATGCCCATGGAGGCGCCCAGTTCCCGCACCTCGTCCTTGAACAGTTCCGCCAGGGGTTCCAGTACTTTCCCCTGCGCCTGGAGTTCCAGCACGCGTTCCACGCGATTGTGGTGGGTCTTGATGACGGAGGCCTTGGATTTGGCGTTGGAGGCGCTTTCGATCACGTCCGGGTACAGGGTGCCCTGGGCGAGCATTTCCGCGTCTCCCACGGCATCCCAGAAAACGTCGATGAACAGGCCTCCGATGATGCGGCGTTTCTTTTCCGGATCGCTTTCTCCGTCCAGAGCCGCCAGGAAGCGTTCGGAGGCATCCACCGTTTCAATTTCCACGTTCATACGGGCGAAATTGGCCCGCACTTCCTCTGCCTCGTTTTTGCGGAGCAGACCGTTATCCACAAAGATGGCGCGCATGTTCACGCCCGCTTCATGCAACAGAACGGCCAGAACGGTGCTGTCCACGCCGCCGGAGACGCCGCAGACCACCTGCCTGTTGCCTACGCGTTCCCGGATTTCCCGGATGAGTTCCCTTTTAAAGTCTCCGATGTCGAACTTTTTAAGATTGGCCGCACAGGAAAGGAAGTTGCGCAGGATGGTGCGCCCTTCATGGGAATGAGTCACTTCCGGATGAAATTGGATGCCGAAGGTGGTTTCTCCCCATTGGAGGGAGACAGGGACGCCTTCCGCATTGCGGGCGATGACGCGGCAGCCTTCCGCCAGATGGTCCACCGTGTCCGAATGGCTCATCCATACCTGGGAGGAAGGGGACATGTCCCGGTACAGGCCCGCACAGGTTTCCGGCAGCAGGGCGGCGGGGCCGTATTCCCGCTTGTTGCTGGCTTTTACGGTGCCGCCGTGCTTGATGTTCAGCAGCTGCATGCCGTAGCACACGCCTAGGACGGGGACATTCAGGCTTTGGAGCCATTCAAAGTCAATGTCCGGGGCGTCTGCGTCCGTGGTGCTTTTGGGGCCGCCGGAAAGGATGACGGCGCCGGGTTCGTGAATCTGGTCCAGGTCTTCCAGCGCATACAGCTTGGCCATGTAGCCCAGTTCGCGCACGCGGCGTACGATGAGCTGGGTGTATTGGGAGCCGAAGTCAATGACGGCTACGAGGTGCTTGTCGTCCATGTGAGGGAGGAGTTAACAGGAATAATTGACGGGTTCTTCCGTGATGGTGATATCGTGGGGATGGCTTTCCTTCAGCCCGCCGGAGGTGATTTGAACGAACCGGGCCTTGTTCCGGAGTTCCTCCAGATTGTGCGCGCCCAGATAACCCATGCCGGAGCGCAGGCCGCCCATGAGCTGGAATACCACGTCCGCCAGCATGCCTTTATACGGAACGCGCGCTTCCACGCCTTCCGCAACGAGCTTGCCGGAGCTGTTCTGACCGTAGCGGTCGCCGGAGCCGCGGCGCATGGCGCCCAGGGAGCCCATGCCGCGATACTGCTTGAAGTGGCGGCCCTGGTAATGAACCACCTTGCCGGGGCTTTCTTCCGTACCTGCCAGCAGTCCGCCCAGCATCACCAGGTCGGCGCCTGCGGCCAGGGCTTTGACAATGTCTCCGGAATAGCGAATGCCGCCGTCCGCAATGACGGTGACGCCCGCGGGACGCGCCACGGAGGCTACCTCCTGAATGGCGGTGAATTGGGGCATGCCCACGCCGGATATGACGCGGGTAGTGCAAATGGAGCCGGGGCCCACGCCCACCTTGATGGCCTGCACGCCCGCCTTGATGAGATCGGCTGCCCCTTCCGCCGTAACCACATTGCCGGCCACGATGGGACGGTCCGTCAGCTTGCGGAGGTTGGAAACCACGTCCATCACGCGGGTCGTGTGTCCTGTGGCGGCGTCAATGAACAGGGCGTCCGCTCCAGCGGAAATCAGGGCTTTGGCGCGGTCCAGATAATCGGGGCCCACACCCACGGCGGCGCCGCAGCGCAGGTGGCCGTGTTCATCCTTGGAAGCGTCTGCAAACATGGCGCGCTTCTGGATGTCCGTTTCCGTGATGAGGCCGGCCAGCACACCGTGTTCATCCACCAAGGGAAGCTTTTCAATGCGGTGGGTGTAAAGGATGTGGCGCGCTTCCTCAATGGTCGTGGTGGGAGCCGCCGTGATCAGGCGGGCAAGGGGGGTCATGACATCCTTGACCCGGACATTCTGGTAATCGTCCACGCCGCGCATGTCGCGGCCGGTGATGATGCCTTCCAGCTTGCGGTTGGCATCCACGACGGGGAAGCCGGAATAGCCTTGGTCCATCATGATCTGGTGGACTTCTTCCAGCGTCATGTCCTTGTTGACCGTGACGGGGTTCGGGATAACCGCGTTTTCAAAACGCTTCACGCGGGAAACCATGGCCGCCTGGATGTCAATGGGGTTGTTGCGGTGGATGACGGCCAGGCCGCCTTCCCGCGCCAGGGCAATCGCCAGTTCCGATTCGGAAACGGTATCCATGGCCGCGGACAACACGGGGATTTTCATGTCAAAGCCGGGAACAAGCTGGGAACTGATGTCCGCGTCGCCGGGAAGAATCGCGCTCAGGCGGGGCAGCAGGAGCACGTCATCAAAACTTAATCCAAGAGGGAAATCTGCCATGCGATAATCTACAGCCGGACATCCTTTAACGCAAGCCGAAACACAGGAGAATCTTATTTTTGAATGAGCGGCGCAGTTTCTTTCTTTGCCCCATGCCATATTCGCGGGCGTTTCCGTTTCCCGTGCAGAAACTCTTCCCTCTTGAAATGGGGAGGCCGCCTGCCTATCCTGAAAAAGAAATGACGTCCATGAGTGCTCCCGAACCTTACCGAGTCCTGTTTGTCTGTCTGGGCAACATCTGCCGCTCTCCTGCCGCGGAAATCATTTTCAAAAAAATGGTCGCAGAACAAGGTCTGGAACATTTGATTGAGAGCGATTCCGCCGGAATGATCGGTTACCATCGGGGCTGCCCTCCGGATAGCCGGATGCTGACGGCGCTGAAAAAATACGGATATGAGGATCCGGGGCTTAAGTCGCGCCCCGTGCGGAAAGAGGATTTGGAACAATTTGACCTGATTGTGGGAATGGACCGTGAAAATCTGCGGGATTTGAAACGGTTGGATAAAAAGGGACAGTGGGCAGGCAAGATAGCGCCCATGTGTTTTTTCACGACTCGTTTTCCGGATGAAGAAGTGCCGGATCCCTATTATGGGGGGCAGGAAGGCTTTGAATATGTGGTAAAACTGCTTCAGGACGGTTGCGGCAATCTGCTGGAGCGTTTGAAGGAGCAGCTTTCCTTGTAAATTCAGGCGTGGAGGCTGGGAAAGTGGTGGTTTATCCTGCTTTCTCTCCATTCAGACATGCCGGGGTTGCTGAACATGCCCGCAGGCGATAACCGTTTTTATGGATTTTGGATTTCTTTTCCAATTCAGGGAGATCATGATTTTTCCGTTGAAGAGTTCATGAATCCATGTTAAATGAAAAATTGCCGTGTTTCATGGCGCGCAGTTAAAGGCCATTTGGATATGTTGCTTCCGGAATTTTCCATATGGGCCAGAGTTTTCCATTCGGAAGTGCAGAGAAGAAATTTTTACCATTTATTGAACCACGGCTGAGGCCAGGGGGCATCCCGTGTTGGACGTGTTGAAACAGGAGGTTTTGTTGTTATGGATAAGGAACGGATAAAAATTATTGCAGTTTTTCCAAGATTGGGATGATGCAATGTTTGCGTTTCAATAGCTAATCCGATTCAAACCATGAAAGAACAATCCTTTGATAACGATGTCAATTCCCTGACGGGCATGAGCAATTCCAATAGCGGAGCTCCCTCCGCGATCGACAAACAAGCGCCAACGGACGCTTTTGAAAGAAGCTGGGACTGGGATTTTGAAGTCAGGGAGCTGGGGCCTGATGAAACGGCCGAATGCAAGGTGACCATGGGCGCCGACGATCTGGCTAACTTGACCGTGGATGGAGAAGAACGGCTGGACATCGGCCCGCGCGGACAGTACGGAGGCGGCAGTTACGAGCCGCAGACGGCTTCTTTCATCATTGAGCCCGGAATGCATCGGGCGCATGTGGACTATAGCAATATTTCCATTCCCAATGCCAATAACAACATTGCCAAATTCTCCTTTGACCTGAAGGTGGAAATTACCAACCGGAAAACGGGTTCTTCTTCTTCCTATGTGCCCCCGGAGGCGGAAACGGAGCCAGTGGACAACAACGACGAGGGCGACGATGATCCATGCGGAGGCTCCAGCAGCGGAAGCAGCAGTTCTCCCAACAGCAGTTCCAGCAATCCATGCCCTAATGGCGACAACGGCGGGGATGAGGATGAGACTGATCCGGACAATCCTTTTTCCCCGGATGACTGCATGGACAACCGGGGCGGTTCCCCCAGTGCGTCTGCCGTGCGCAGCCTGGTTTCCTCCGCCTCCGCATATGGAAAGTTCTCTTCCGCAGGCAAACGGGTAACTGCCCAGACGCGGAAAACCAGCATGGTATGGCGCACCAGCTTCGGTTCCTTCCGCGGTATGGAAGGCGTGCCGTACGGGATGCTGGAAATTGTGGCTTATCACTTCTCTTCCAGGTTGTGGACGCCCGCAGCCCTGCAATACCTGCATCCCATGGCCAGCTGTATTCTGCCCCCTTCCGGTCGGGAGTTGGGGGCTGACATGGCATTCCAGATCCGGAACGGAGGCACCTGCGCCAACTATTACTGCTATGCCGGCGCGGCCAGTGCAGGCTCCATCGGCGGCTCGCGGAAAAGGACGGGTTCCGTTTCCATGGCGTATGCCGCGGCAGAGGGGCGTGCTGTCTCGGCTTCCGCCAGCGCGGCGGAAATGAGGGTCAGCAACGCCGGGGGCAATACAGTCATCTACGGCGGTTCTTCCGTTTCCGCTTTGGGTGCGGCCTCCGGCTACCGGACCAGGCTGGGTTCTTCATGGACGGCTCAGGATTTTGCCAATTACCTGGACATCGTCCGAAGCGCAGATGATGTCATCCGCCAGGTCTGGAACCTGTGGGACGGTCTGGCCAATATTGAGAACGTGACGAATACGGGCTATGTGATCGCCTTTTATCTGCCCGAGCAGGTGGGGGCCAAAAACGTTTCCACCGGTCTTTACGCCGTTACGGGGACGCCTTTTAAAACCTTCACCATTGAGGGCAATGCGGAGACCGGCAAGCTCACCGTCACGGAGCAGGCGGAAGGGCGCGAGCCTTACGTCACCCGCTACTGGCAGGGAACGGGAGGGGCCTGGTGCATGTCCCAGGGGGAAGGGGAAGACGCGATTTACACGATCCGTGAAAGGCAGGAGGTGTCTTCGGGGATTTGGAAGCTCTTCACTACCGTGCAGCGCGGGGAAAACGGCGCTCCTATTTCCCGGGTGTGCGAAACCTATGAACAGGGCCGCAGCGGCAACCTGTGCACCAGCCGTATTGAGGCTTATGGAACCGACTATGCCCGTGAAACGACTTACGCTTATAACGCCGCGGGCAAACTGATCCGGGAGACGGCCCCCGACGGAAGTGAAAAGACCTGGTCTTACGACGCCTTCGGGCGTGAAACCGTCCGGATGGAACCCTGGGCGGGCGGGGGAAGGAAGGGCACCTACACCTATTACCGCTGCTCCGACCATGCCGATCCGGATATTGCGCACCAGTACGTGGTGCTCACGATGAACGCTGCCCGGCTGACGGATACGCATTACGCCTATACGGAAGCCAACCATGTGCGCCGTGTGGAAAAACGCACCACGGCGTTGGGCGCGGAGGGAGAGCAGCTGGAAGTGACGGAAACGTGGCTGCCGGCGGCGCCCAACGAATACGCCCGGGGGAGGCTGAAGATGAAGCAGTCCGCCAGCGGCGTGCAGACGGTCTATGGCTATGAGGCGGCCAGCCAGTACGGCGCCCTCTACAGGGAGACCAGGGAAACGCGGATAGCGGGGCAGGCCGTGCCGGGGCACAGCACGAGGAAAGTCACGTACGTTTCCGCTCAGGGAAATAACACGCGCGTTGAGAAATACGCCTTGCTGACGGATGGAACCTGGACGCTGACGGATACGGCGGATTACGAATACGACAGGGAAAACCGGTGGATTAAGCGTACGCGCGGCAACGGCAGGGTGACGGAACGGGAGATGATGTGCTGCGGCCCCTTGTGGGAAAAGGATGAAGACGGCATCATGACTACTTACTCCTACAATACGGTGCGCCAGCTGGTGGAAGTCAGCCGGTCGGAAGTCACGGACGGAGAAACAATCGTCACGCCTGAAACCATCGTCAGCTACACGCGGGACGCCTTCGGCAGAATCCTGCAAACGCGCCGGGACGTCGGCCCCATGACGACGACGGAAAGCAGGGCCTACGATTTGCTGGGGCAACTGGTGCAGGAAACGGACGTATTAGGAAGGAGCAGTACGCGTGCCTACAGTGCGGACGGCCTGACGGAAACCGTCACCACGCCGACGGGCGCGACGCTCGTCACTATCCGCCATGCGGACGGGACCGTGCTGGAGCAGAGCGGCACGGGGCAGAGGCATCTCCTCTACCGTACGGAATACTCCGCGGAAGGCGTGGTCCGTTCCACGCTGCTTCCCCGGGCGGAGGGAGAACCGGCGCTGGTGGAACAAACCGTCACGGACGGCAGGGGCAACATGGTGCGCGTCTCCCGGGCGAACGCCAACGGAGGCCTTGTTCATGACCGGCGCGTTTTTGATTTGAACAACAGGCTTTTGCGGCAGCAGGTGGATGGAATGGCTCCTTTGCTTTATGACTATGACTCGTTTGGCAATATCGTCAAAACCACGCTCAAGCTGGCCGAGAACCCCACTCCCGCCAACTCCCTCGTCACGGAGTACGCCTATGCCCGCCGGCAACGGGAAGACGGCGTGTACCGGGTAACCACAGTCACGCGCTGCAACAGCCAGGGAACAACATATGCGGAAAGCACGGCCGAGCTGGTTTCTTTCCTGTCCTCCTCGCTGGCCGGAAAAAACATCTCCACCGATCCGCGGGGCAATGAAACCCTGCAATGGACGGAATACACGGCTCCGGCCAGACGGACGGTAAAAACGCAGTCCCCGGCTTCTTCCGTCATTGCGGAAACTGTCGTCATAGACGGGTACACCGTATCCCGGAAAGACCATGCGGGTGTTCTGACCGCCTCTTCCCGCGTTTATACGGCCAGCGGCAACACGGAGACTTATACGGACGCCCGCGGCAATGCCGCCGTTACCGTCTTTGACATCGCCGGCCGTGAAACAGCCAGGACGGATGCAGCCGGCAATACGACCACCATCCAGTATGACCCGTCCACGGCTTCTCCCTCCTGCGTCACGGATGCTTTGGGCAACACGGCCTGCTACGCTTATGACCTGCGAGGACGCAAAACCGCCGAATACGGTACGGCCCTCCAGCCCTCCGTCTTTGCGTACGATGATGCGGACAGGCTGGTATCCCTCATGACGTTCCGCGTTCCGGGGGAAACCATCGCTGCCGATCCGCGGGAACGGACGGACGGGGACATGACGACGTGGGGCTACGACGACGCCTCCGGCCTGATGACGGCTAAAACCTATGCCGACGGCCATGGGGAAAGCTACTCTTACGATGACTGGAACAGGCTGGCGGTTAAACGACAGGCCCGGACGGTGGACGGGCAGGGAACGCCTCTGGCAACTTCTTATGCCTATGATCCGCAGACGGGCAACCTGGTCTCCGTCATGCACAATGATGCGACTCCTTCACTCAATTATGTCTACAACCACCTGAACCTGCTCACTCAGGTTGCGGATGATTCCGGAACAAGGACGTTGGCTTACAACCAATATAATGAAGCGGAATCGGAAACTACGGCAGGACTGGCGGCAAGCGCGCTCAACTATTTACGCGACGGTTTGGGGCGGCCTTCGGGCTACAGTCTGCATTACGGGGAGGGCGTTGTCCAGCAGACGGCCTGGGAATATGACGGCTGCGGACGTCCTTCTACGGTCTCGCTCAATAACGGCGCCGATCCCTTCGTCTATGGCTACCACGCCGTCAACGGACTGCTGGAAACGCTCGACTACCCCAATACCCTCCGGAGATGGTACACCCGGGAAGAAAAACGGGATCTGTTGACCGGAATCGACTACCTGCGTCCCGGCAGCGCCAACTACCCGGCCAAAACCGACTACGCCTACGACGCGCTGGGGCGGCCGACGGAAAAGAAGGACTACTTCAATACCCCCGCTCCCGACTTGACGCACAGCTACAGCTACAACGGCCGCAGCGAACTGGCCGCCGACGCGATGAGCCGGGGAGGGACATACGCCTATGCGTATGACAACATCGGCAACCGCGTCACCTCCCGGGAAGGTTCGGGTGCGTCAGCGGAGGTGTACACGGCCAATAACCTGAACCAGTACACGGCCATCACCCGGGAGGAAGGAGCGTCTTTTGCGCCTGCCTATGATGCCGACGGCAACCAGACGAAAATTCAAACGTCTACGGGAGAATGGGAAGTTTTCTATAATGCCCTGAACCAGGCGGCAAGGTTCATTCAGGGGAACAGGCGGGTGGAGTGCCGCTACGACTATCTGAACAGACGGATTGAGAAAGCCGTCTATGAAGGAGATATCCTGATGTCGAAGAAACGGTTCATCTATCACGGCTA
>ULSS01079955.1_pt1 | contig 27311 bp, 29 predicted proteins | sample 1956901 | NCBI WGS metagenome assembly ULSS01 (sample SAMEA4835714, study PRJEB28245) | human gut metagenome | biome: gut microbiome; material: fecal sample | place: Denmark | collected 2008
TTTGAGACAGCTCCCAAAAGCGTCTCTCGCCGGATGCTCCTTAGTGTCATCGAGTCCTATATCGTCCATGAAACAGTTCGCACGCAAAGCCCAGGGAAGCTCCGAATAAATCCTCTTCGGCTGGATGTTAGCAAGGCACCCTCTTTACCAATACCATTATTGTACCGTCAGTTTCCGGCAGGCAGAAGCCAGTTCCTGAAGGGTGCTGCATGGCACCATGCAGCACACCGCTGCCGTGCTCTGGATACTGCGAACATACTTCCACTTCCCCTTGGGAATGGGGTTCAGGAAAATCACCCGGCCTGCCTGTCGCTTGGCCTCCCCCAGAGCCGTCAGAGCCCGGGGCTGGTCGATGGTCTTGGTGTCTGACAGAATCAGCAGAGTGGTGGCTCCGTTCAGCACCGGCGGCCGGCGGCTGCACAGATATTCCAGGGCGGTGCCTAAGTCCGTGCCCTTGCCGTAAATTCCGGAATCCCGGACAAAGGAGCGGAAGGAATCCATATTTTGCAGCTGGAAGGCATCCGCCTCGGTGATGGCTTCGGAGAACAGAAAGGTGCGGGAATTGTCGGAAACCTGGTTTAGGCTCTGGATAAACCGGAGGGCAAACTCGGAAAACTGCACCATGGAGCCGGAAACGTCGCACAGCAGCACCAGATGCCGCCGATGGGCCCGCTTTTTCCGGTAGCGCAGCCGGTAGAAGCTGCCGCCGGTTTCCAGTCCTTTCCGGATGGTTCGCCGGAAATCCAGCTTTCCCGCATGGCCTCCGGCTCGCCTTTTGGCGGAAAGCTCCCCGTTGATCTGCCGAGCCACACTCTGAATCAGATCGATGGCTTTGGGAATCTCCGTGTCCTTAAACTGGGAAATGTCCCGGTAGAGAATGCCGATTTCCGGATCCAAGGCCTGGGCTCCCGCTCCGGCGTTTTCCAGAAGCATCTGCTGCTCCATCAGGGTTTTGGCAAAGACCGAGTGAATAAACTCACTGTAAAGCTGGGGGTTCCGCTCGGCGGTGCCCCGGTACTTTTCCATGAAATTCCGCAGCCGCTGCCGGGCCTCTTCGGGCATGGCGGCATAGGTCTGCCGCTGCTCGTCGCTCAAGCCCATGGGCTTGCCGGAAAGCTGCAATTCCTCCTGAGCCTCCTGCTGATGCTGCTGCAATTCCTTCTCCCGCTCCATGGCCTCCTTCGCCTGCCGACGCATGGCCTCCTCGGAGAGGAAAAAGCCGTCAAAGGCTCGGTCGAAGGACAGCTGTTCCTCCCGGGACTTGGCGTAAACCGTCCGCAGGGCGGTTTTTACCTGCTCCCGGTCGGCAAGCCCCAGGGCAATCAGCAGCCGCCCGGCATCCTCGGTTTCCTTGGTGCTGACGGCCAGTCCCTCCATGCGCAGAATCCGGGAGAAGGCGGAGAGCTTTTCCAGGTAGACCCCGGGCTCAGTCATGATGATGTCCTCCGCAGCTGCCGCCGCAGGTGCAGGTGTGACCGGGCTCCGGATCGGCGTCCAAGTCCATGGCGTCCAGGTCTTCGTTGTTTTTCAGCACAAAACCGGCGGTTTGCCGCAGAGCGTCCGGGGTCAGCTCCCGAATGCCCAGAGCGTCCAGAGCCGCCGCCCAGTCCAGGGTCTCGGCAATGGAGGGCTTCTTGAGGATCATCTCGTTGGAGCGGAGCTTCTGGACGGCCAGGGCTACCTGGGCACAGAGCCGGTCGTCCACATGGGGCAGCTTGGCGCGCAGGATCGCCAGTTCTTTATTCATGTCCGGATATTCGATGTAGAGATAGGCGCACCGGCGGCGCAGAGCCTCGCTGAGGGGTCGTGCCCGGTTGGAGGTGAGCACCACGAAGGGAATGGATTTTGCTTTCACCGTGCCGATTTCCGGAATGGTCACCTGCATTTCGGACAGCAGCTCCAGCAGGAAGGCCTCAAATTCCTCGTCGGCCTTGTCAATCTCGTCGATGAGCAGCACCACCGGCTTCTCCGACCGGATGGACTGGAGCAGCGGCCGCTCCAGCAGGTATTCGTCGCTGAACAGGCTCTTTGTCAGGCTGTCCCGATCCTGGGCGTTCATGTTCACCTGGATGGAAAGCAGCTGCTTCTGATAGTTCCACTCGTAGAGAGCCTTGCTCTCATCCAGACCTTCGTAGCATTGCAGCCGCACCAGCTCCCGGTCAAGGGCGGCGGCCATGACCTTGGCCACCTCCGTTTTTCCTACGCCTGCCGCACCCTCAATGAGCAGGGGGCGACCCAGCTGGAGGGCAACGAACAGCACCGTGGCCAGGGTTTCGTCGTAAATATAATGGCTCTCGTCCATTTTGGCTTTCAGTTCTTCATAGGTCATAGGGTAAGCTCCTTAATTGTATTCTATAGGAATATTGTATCATAGTTTGTCGGGATTGGAAAGGAAAAAATCCGCCCCTTGACAAAGGAAGGAAAATCGTGTATGATAGGGGAGGTTAGCGAAAGCTAACTTAGCGTTTCCTGAGCGGTTAGCCTACACTAATTGTTATACGATTCCTGGCATCATCCGAAAAAGAAGGAAGGAACCCTTATGCCCAGAGAAAACAGCCGGCTGGAGGATTATCTCCGGCGAATCCACTGCCTGAGCCAGGTAAAGCCTGTCCGTGCCGCGGAGCTGGCCCGGGATCTGGGAGTTTCCAGAGCCACGGTCTGCGTGTTCATCAAGCAGCTTCAGGAGGAGGGCTATGTGTCCGTTGGGGAGCGCCACATTCTCACGCTGACGCCCAAGGGGACAGAAATCGCCGAATCCATCTGTCGGCGGCTGGATACGGTGCAGTGTCTGCTGGAAAGCCTGGGGGTGCCAGAAGAAATCGCTGCCCAGGATGCCCTGAAAATTGAGCGGGAGCTGAGCCAGCAGAGCTACCAGGCTTTCCACCGATTCAACGATCGGAATGAAGTACATATTTAGGCAGGAAAATCTCCCATCAAAAAATGTGCCCGCCGGAAGACGGAGCAGTTGACAAAAGACCCAAACCGGGGTATAGTATAGGCAAAGAGGGTGCTGCCAGCAGGTCGGCTCCCCCAAAGATCAGTTAAGAAGAGATAACCGTTGCTTTGGAAGAGGGCGGTTATCTCTTCTTATTATTGTTGGCCTGGAGAACCAGGGCAATGACAGCAGTAATGACCATGCAGAATTGAAAAATTCCTTCCCATGTAACCACGCTATCACCCCCTCTCACACTGGAGTGGGGGCAAAAGAAGACTATTACCCCCGAAAAAGTCGGGGGAACCGCCTGCCGGGGTGCTGGCAGCACCATCCACAGCCTATCACAGAATGCGGCAAATTGCAAGCAGAATACATATAAATGCGGAAAAAAGCCCCTACAGCAGTGGAAAAGTGTGCTGTAAGGGCTTTCTTTTATTTATTTCAGCAGCTGGAAGCCCATGATGACGATACCCAGCACCACCAGCACCACGCCGGTGGCCTGATTCAGGGTCTTGGGCTGAGCCTTGTTGGCAAACACGGCGGCAATCCGAGCCCACAGAAGGGTGAAGAGCACGCACAGCACCCAGACCAGCATATCCGGCATACCGCCGATGGCGAAGTGGGATACCGCACCGGTCAGGGCGGTGAAGGTCATAATAAACACGCTGGTTCCCACGGCGGTTTTCAGCTCATAGCCCATGACGCTGGTAAGAATCAGCAGCATCATCATGCCGCCGCCGGCACCGATGAAGCCGCAGATAAAGCCGATGATCACGCCGCAGATCACGGACTGGACAGCCCGCTTCTTGGCGTCGGTCTGAGCCATGGCCTCCTTGGTGGTCATGACGGGACGGACAATGAACTTGATGCCCAGCAGGAAGGTCATAAACACGGAGAAGCCGCCCATGGTGGCCGAGGGAACCAGACTTGCGATGTAACTGCCCACCACGGTGAAGAGCAGCACGCTGAGCATCATAATCAGGCCGTTTTTGATGTCCAGATTTTTGTTTTTATGGTAGGTGTAGGCGGAGATGGCGCTAGCCAGCACATCGGAGGACAGGGCGATGCCCACGGCCATGTAAGGATCCATCCCCAGGAAGGTGATGAGCATGGGGCTGATCACCGCAGCGGCACTCATGCCTGCGAAGCCTGTGCCCAGGCCCGCCCCCATGCCGGCGAAAAAGGTTACGACAATTGTCAGCAGCAGTTTCATTGTTTTTCTTCCTCCAGAATCTGACCGAGATTGGTTTCTATTTGACTCAGCGCATCGGCAAAGGCCTCCCGCTGGGCTTCATTCATGCCGCTCAGCAGCCGCCGGGTAAAGGCGTCCTGAACCTGACGGCCTCGGGCGATGACATCCTGGGCTTTTGGCGTGCACAGAAGCTCGGTTTTTCGCCGATCACCGGCTACGGGATGCCGGGTCAGGTACCCATCCTGTACCAGCCGATCCACATGGACGGAGACCAGATTAGCCTTGATGTGGCGCAGCTCCACGATTTCTCCTGCGGTTTTGTAGGCGGGATTGTTGCCCAGGAACATGAGAATATCGAAGGCCGTTTGGGGCAGCCCCAGCTCCCGGCACAGAGGTTTGCAGACCGCACTGTAGGCCTGGTTGAACTTCCGGACAATGGTAATGCGGAAAACCATGGATTTGCCTCCTTTCAAATATTCAAAATTGAATCATTCAATTTTGAAGTATTATAGCGCGGGAGGCTGTCGTTGTCAACAAAAAAATTTCGGAAAATTTGTAAAAAAAGATTGACAAAATCAGAATCATCGGTTATTATATAGCTATGGTTAGCATATGCTAACCGAAAGAGATCGGACTTCCTTCCGAAAGCCGGGAATTTCCGATCCATCTGAAACTGCCTGCTTCTTATCCTTTTCTGATACCCCCCCTAATCCCCCAAGCGACAGACTCCCCAGGACGAAAACGCGCAAGCCTCCCTAAATTGCGCGTCTTTCTCCCTGGGGAGTCTGCCTGTTTTCGTGGAATTTGCGGAAACGAGGAAAGTCCGCCGGCGGCGGGCTTTCTTCATTCCGGAAGATGAGTGAAACGAATAAACTTGAATTTTCCACTCTGTTCAAACACGCAACAAATTGGAAGATGTCAGATCGTTTTCAGGAAAGCATCAACTGCCTGATTAAATGCCGCTGGGTTCTTGTTTGCAATAAAATGATTCCCTTGAACGATGGCTAATTTCGCATTTGGAAGATGTTCAGCGATTTTCTTTGTATGTGATTCTTTAATCATATCCTTTGTTCCGCAAATGACCAACGTAGGCATTGAGATTAGCGACAATTCAGACGGCTTGATATTCGGCTCGTTTACCATTAAGCCGAGCATTTCGGTATTTCTTTTGGCATCTGCCGATTTATCAGCAAAGCGGCTTGCAATCTTATATCCGATTTCAATCGGGATTTGCGTTGTTCGTTTTACACCCGTTGGTTCGAGGTTACCGCCGTTCAAGATTAAGCCCTTCACCATACTGGGATGCTTTATTGCGAATTTCATCGCAATGTTCGCCCCATCCGAAAAACCCAAAATTATCGCATTTGAAATTTGATGCCCCTGCATAAAATCGTATAAATCGCAGGAGAATTGTTCAATGGTAAAGGGTGCATCACCTCTCGGAGTTTTTCCATGACCTCTTGTATCTACCGCAATTACATGGTATGCGTTTTGAAAATAATCTATTTGATTTATGAAATAGGAACTATCTTCGCCGTTTCCGTGCAAGAGTATAAGCGGTTCGCCAGTTCCTTTTTCCTGATAATATAATTTAATATCCATTTTGCCCTCCACAAATTCCGATTTTTCGAACAGACGCACACATATTACGCCCGTCGATTAAAGGACAGCTTACATTTCCGGTCGTAAACGGCGATAGAACACCAGGCCCGCCAGGTCGGCCAGCACCCAGCCGATGGGAATGGACAGCCAGATGGCGACGACCCCCAGAGCCGTCCGAGGTGCCAGAGCGTAGGACAGAGCCACCCGGGTGCCCAGAGAAATCACCGTCAGAATCAGGGAAACCTGGGGCTTGCGAATGGCCCGGAAATAGCCGTACCACAGGAACAGAATGCCGATGCCCACATACATGGAACCCTCAATACGCAGATATTGGACGCCGCCGGCGATAATGGCGGTTTCTCCCGGCTCCACGAAAAAGCCCATGAGCCAGGGGGACAGAACGAAAATCAGACCGGAGATCACCAGACAGAAAATTGCGGACACCAGGAAGGACAGCCGGGTGCCCTTGCGAATCCGTTCCGGCTGCCGGGCTCCGTAATTCTGGGAAACGAAGAGGGAATAGGCGTTGCCGAATTCCTGGGCGGGCATGTAGGCGATGGTATCGATCTTTACCGCCGCGGCGAAGGAGGCCATGACCGTGGCGCCAAAGCGGTTCACCAGGCCCTGGATCATCAGAATGCCGAAGTTCATCACCGACTGCTGGAGGGCGGTGGCGGCATCGTTGACCATGATTTCCCGAAGCCGGGACAGCCCCCGGCTCTTGGTTTTCGCCTTGGGAAGGGACAGCTTCCGTCGGGTGTACAGGGCAATGCCCACGCCGGACACGGCTTGTGCGATGACCGTTGCCCAGGCCGCACCGGCAACGCCCATATGGAATCCCAGCACGAACCAAAGATCCAGCACGATGTTCACAGCAGCGCGGAGATTCCCAGGAAAACCAGGGGAACCAGAGAATTTCCCATGGCTCGCTGAAGATAGGCGTAGAAGTTATAGAGAAAAACGAAGAAAATCCCCGTGAACACCGGCCGGACGTAGTTTCTCGTCAGCTCCAGCAGCTCCGGCGGAGTTTGCAGCAGCGACAGAATCAGCTCCATGCCCGGGTAGATGATGGCGTAAATCAGGGCGCACATGGCAAGAATGAAGCCAAAGGACAGCCGGATGTCCTCTCCCAGCTGGGCTTCCTCTCCCGCGCCGTAGTCCGCGGAGAAAAAGGCTCCGCTTCCCATGCACAGGCCGATGAGAATGGAGGTCAGAAAGGTCATCAGGGTGTAGGCCGAGCCGACCGCGGCCAGAGCATCCGAGCCGATACACTTTCCCACGATCAGGGTGTCTACCAGATTATAGACCTGCTGCAAGAGATTTCCCGCAATCATGGGCAGGGAAAACTGCACCAGCTTTGTAAAAATCGACCCTTCCGTCAAATTGATTTCCCCCATGAACCTGCCTCCGAAAATCCGACCATTTTTTGCCATTCTACATCCTAGTTCCGGAAATTGCAAGTCGTACTTCACAAAGGCAGGATTCTGGTGTATCATAAAGAAAAGTATAAGGGGGAGCATAAGCCCATGGAAGTGTCATTACTGGAAATGCTGGATGCCCGGGAGCGGCGGGCGGCCCGGCAGCGGGAGCTGCTGGGGCAGTTTGGGCAGACGCTCGTCTGCTTTACCATGAATATTGCGGGGCCGGTGAAAAACAGCCCTTTGATTGCCCGGGGCTACTGCCTGGGGCGGCGGCTTCTTCGGCAGCAGTTGGCGGCGGCAGGAATGCCGGTTGTCCATTTTGAGGAAATCCGGGAGAAAACCGGAAACGAGGCCATTTTCCTGGTCGCCGCCCAGGCCTTGGCGGTGAAGGCGGTGACTACGGCCATTGAGGATTCCGCCCCGATAGGACGGCTCTTTGACATGGATGTGCTGGAAAGCACCGGACGAAAAATCGACCGGCAGGAATTGGGCAAGCCGGGGCGGCGATGCCTGATCTGCGGGGGCATGGCCGGAGCCTGCGCCCGAAGCCGCGCGCACAGCGTGGCTCAGCTCCAGGAAAAAACAACCCGGATTCTGGAAGAAGCCCTTCTGGAGGCGGACAGCCGGTGCGCTGCCCGGCTGGCTGTGCAGGCATTGCTTTATGAGGTGGCTGTGACCCCCAAGCCCGGCCTGGTAGACCGGGAAAACAGCGGCAGTCACCGGGATATGGACGTGTTCTCCTTTCTGGCCAGTGGGGCGGGGCTCTACCCCTACTTCGCCCAATGCGTGAAAATCGGACGGCAGGGGGGCACGCCGGAGGAAACCTTCCGGGCACTGCGGACTCCGGGGCTTCTGGCCGAGGGGCAAATGCTGGCTTCCACCGGCGGGGTGAACACCCACAAGGGGGCGATTTTCTCCATGGGCCTTCTCTGCGGCGCTCTGGGACGGCTGGAACGGCAGGATTGGGCAGACGCCGACCGGGCGCTTGCCCAGTGCGCCGCCATGACGAAGGGACTGACCGCCGGGGATTTTGCCGGACTTACCCCGGAAACGGCCAGAACCGCCGGGCAGAAGCTCTATCTGCGCTACGGCATCACCGGAGTTCGGGGACAGGCGGAGGCCGGGTTCCCGACGGTGGGAAAAATCGGCCTTCCCAAGCTGGAAGCCGCCCTGTCAGCGGGAAAATCCATCAATAAGGCCGGCTGCGCGGCGCTTGTTGCCATGCTGGCGGATACCGTGGATACCAACATGATTCACCGGGGAGGTTACGAGCTGGCAAAGGCCGCCTCGGAGGAAGCCAAGGCACTTCTGGAACAGGAACCCTTCCCCGGCGTTCCGGCTCTGGAAGAGCTGAACCGGGACTATGTGGAAAAGAATCTCTCCCCCGGAGGCACGGCGGATCTGCTGGCCATGACCCTGATGCTGCATTTTTTGAAGGAGGAAGCCCATGAGTGATTACGCCGTTTCCCAGGTTTACCCCTCGGATAAGCGGAGCCTTGCCGGGGTGGATGCCCTGCTGCACCGGGAGGGCATTACCCGGGATGGAAACTTAGACTATATCTGCGCCATGCGGGATGAAAACGACGAGATCATCGCCACCGGCAGCTGCTTTGGCTGCACCCTGCGCTGCTTCGCGGTGAGCCGGGAGCACCAGGGGGAGGGCTTGCTGAACGAGATCATCTCCCACCTGATGGAGGTACAGATGGAAAGGGGGAACCTGCACCTGTTCCTGTATACCAAGGTGAATTCCGCCCGGTTTTTCGGCGACCTGGGCTTTTATGAAATTGCCCGAGTGGACGGCACCCTGGTCTTCATGGAAAACCGGAAAAACGGCTTTCCCGGCTACCTGAAAGCCCTGGAAAAGACGAAAACCGGCGGCGTTTCCGGGGCACTCGTGATGAATGCCAACCCCTTCACCCTGGGACATCAATATCTGGTGGAGACGGCGGCGGCTCAGTGCGATACCCTCCACCTGTTTGTTCTCAGCGAGGACGCTTCCCTGGTGCCCTTCGCCGTGCGCAAAAAGCTGGTGCAGGCAGGAGTTGCTCACATCCCCAATGTGGTGCTCCACGATTCCGGCCCCTACATCATCAGCAGCGCTACCTTCCCCAGTTATTTTCTCAAGGATGCGGCGGCGGTGATCGAGGGTCACGCCCGACTGGACTTGGCGGTGTTTACGAAAATCGCCGGGGCGCTGAACGTGACAAAACGGTTTGTTGGCGAGGAGCCCACCAGCCAGGTCACGGGGCTTTATAACGAGATCATGGTTCGGGAGCTTCCCAAGGCGGGAATCGAGTGCCATGTGGTACCCAGGAAGCAGGCGGCGGGTCAGGCCATCAGCGCCTCCACCGTCCGGCTGGCTTTGCAGAAGGGGGACTGGGAAACCCTGAAAACGCTGGTACCCCAGACGACCCTGGACTATTTTCAAAGCCCGGAGGCGGCTCCTGTGCTGGAGCGCATCCGCAGGGCGGACAACGTGATTCACTATTGAATTCCGGCGCGGTGCGTATTTTCGCACCGCGCCTGTGACGGTTTTCCCGGTTGCGAAAATCGGAAAAACGGTATATAATACCAGCACAATCACTGGGAGGAAACACATGGAATTTAAGGTATTGGCAGTTGGCGATGTGGTGGGAAACCCGGGCTTAGACCGGGTGCGCCGACACCTGCGGCAGCTGAAACGAAAAACCGGTGCCCACTTCGCTGTGGTCAACGGAGAGAATGCGGCGGTGGTGGGAATGCTGCCCCACCAGGCGGAGGAAATCCTGGATGCCGGGGCGGACGTGATCACCATGGGCAATCATACCTGGAGCAAGCGGGAGATCGTGGACTATATGGAGGACTGCCCCCAGGTACTCCGGCCGGCGAACTATGCGCCCCAGGTGCCCGGCCGGGGCTGGCGGATTTTTGACTGCCCGGCGGGGGGGGTGGCGGTCATCGACCTGATCGGCCGGTGCAACATGGACTACGGCCCGGATAACCCCTTCCTGATCGTGGAGAAAATTCTGAAGGAAATCGATACAAAATTGACTCTGGTGGAGCTGCACGCCGAGGCTACCTCGGAGAAGCTGGCCATGGGCTATTTTCTGGACGGCCGGGTCAGCGCGGTCTGGGGCACTCACACCCATGTGCCCACGGCGGATGCCCGGGTGCTGCCCAAGGGCACAGGCTATGTGACGGATCTGGGCATGACCGGCCCCCGGGACTCGGTGCTGGGCATCCGGCCGGAGCTGTCCATTGCCAAATTCCGGGGCGACCTGCCAGAGCGGTATCGCTGGGCGGAGGGCCCCACCAAAATGGAGGCGGTGCTGTTCACCATTGACAGCACCACCGGCAGCTGCTTGAAAGCGGAAAGGGTAGACGAATGGGACTGAAAATTCTGCATACCGCCGACTGGCATCTGGACTCCCCCTTCGGCGGCTTTTCTGAGGAGCAGCGGGCACTTCTGAAAGATGAGCAAAGGAAGCTGCCCGGCAAGATCGTTGATCTTTGCATCCGTGAGAACTGCGACCTGATGCTCCTGGCGGGAGATATCTTTGACACACCTCAGCCCCGCCGGGAGGCGGTGGAGGATGTGAAGCAGGCCTTGAGCCGCTGCCCGGTGCCGGTGTTCATCGCCCCGGGCAACCACGATTTCATCACCCCAGGCAGCCCCTGGGTGGAAGAAAGCTGGCCGGAAAATGTGCATATCTTCACCGGCACTCTGGAATCGGTGACGCTGGAAGACCTGGACTGCCGGGTCTACGGCGCAGGCTACCGCAGCATGGACTGTCCGCCCTTGCTGGAGGGCTTCCATGCCGATGGAAACGAAAAATACTGCGTCGCCCTGCTCCACGGCGACCCTACCCAGCGGGAATCCCCCTGCTGCCCGGTGACGGTCTCCCAGGTTCGGGAATCCGGCCTCAACTATCTGGCACTGGGACATATCCACAAGGCCGGGGCTTTCCGGGCAGGGGGCGGGCTGTGCGTCTGGCCCGGCTGTCCCATGGGCAGAGGTTGGGACGAAACCGGGGACAAGGGCGTGTGCATCGTGACCCTGGAGGCGGAAGCCCAGGTGCAGCCGGTGAGCCTGGACACGGTGCGGTTTTACGATCTGGAAGTAGAGGCCGGGGCCGACCCGGTGACCTCTCTGGAGGGGGTTCTGCCGCCCAAGGGCAACCGGAATTTCTACCGGATTACCCTGACCGGCAGCGGTCAGGTGGACGAAAAGGCAATTGCCCGGGAATTTCTGGACTTTCCCAATCTATTCCTGGTGGACAAAACCCAGCCGCCTGTTGACCTGTGGGAGAATACCGACGCGGACACCCTGGAGGGGGTCTACTTTCAGCTGCTTCATCAGGCCCTTACGGAGAATCTGGAAAAGACCCGGCAGATCACCCTGGCCGCGGAGATTTCCCGAAAAATCCTGGACGGAAGGGAGGTCGTCCTGTGAGAATTTATAAAATGACGGCTACCTTTGGCAAGTTGGAGCATGAGACCCTGACCCTGGAACCGGGCCTGAACATCATCACCGCCCCCAACGAGTGGGGCAAGAGCACCTGGTGTGCCTTCCTGCTTGCCATGCTCTATGGCCTGGATACCCGGGCAAAGACCACGAAGACGACTCTGGCGGACAAGGAGCGGTATCAGCCCTGGTCGGGCAGCCCCATGTCCGGCCGGATTGACCTGAACTGGAACGGTCGGGACATCACCATCGAGCGCAGCACCAAGCGGCGGGTGCCCCTGGGGGAGTTCCGGGCCTATGAAACCCTCTCGGGTCTACCTATTGAGGAGCTGAACGCCGCCAACTGCGGAGCCATGCTTTTGGGCGTGGAGCAGACGGTGTACCGCCGGGCGGGGTTCATCCGCTTTTCCGACCTGCCTGTGACCCAGGACGAGGCTCTGCGCCGCAGACTTAACGCCCTGGTCACCACCGGCGACGAAAGCGGCGCGGCAGATCGGCTGGCGGCTCAGCTGAAAGACTTGCGCAATAAGTGCAGATATAATAAGTCCGGTTTGCTTCCCCAGGCGGAGGCTCAGTTGGAGCAGCTGGAGCAGAAGCTGACAGAGCTGGAATCTCTGGATATTCAGTCGAAGAAGCTCCGGGAGCGGATTGAGGACGTGAAGACCTGGCTCAAGCAGTTGTATAACCATCAGCAGGCCTTGGCCTATGAAAAGCAGGCTTCCGACGCGGTGCAGGTAGCCCAGGCCCGGGACGCCATGACCCGGGCGGAGGAAACGCTGAATCAGATGGAGGCTCTGTGCGCCTCTCTGCCGCCCCGGATGGAGACCGAGGAAAAGGTGCGGGAGCTTCGCGGCTTCCGGGATCAGTGGAACGCCATCCGGGAGGAGGAGCGAAATGCCCCCTCCCAGCCTCAGAAGCCGGAAATGCCCAATCCCTTCACCGGCCTGACTGCCGAGGACGCCCGGGCCATGGCTCGGGAGGATGCCAAGCAGCTGACCCAGCTGTCCGGGGGTAAGCTGCCCCTGGTATTCATGGCCGTGGGCATTGTGGGCTTGCTGGCGGCGGGGGTTCTGGTGAATCTGACTGCCTATGCCTTCGCGGCGCTGGCGGGGGCGGCGGGACTGGCATCCCTGCTTCTGGGGGTGTGGCAATACACCCAGGGCAGGCGGCAGACGGCGGCCATTGTGGAAAAATACGGCACCGCCGACTGGAAGCAGTGGACGGTTCCCATTGCGGAATTCGAGCAGGCGGTGGAGAATTACTCCGAGGAGCTGAAAACCTATCAGGAAGTCACCAGCGACCTGGAGGTGCGGCTGATGGTTCTGCGCAAACGGCGGGACTCTCTGTGCGGACTTCAGGAGCCGGAGGAGGTGCTGGAATTCTGGCAGCAGGCTCAGCGTCAGTGGGAAAGCTGTGAGCAGTCTCGCCGGGAGGCGGCGCTGGCTCGGCAGCATTATGAGACCCTGTGCTCCATGGTGCGGCCTGTGGAAAAGCCGGCCTTCCAGGACAACCTGACCCAGAATGAGGCGGAAACCGCCAATCTGCTGGCCGAGTGCGCGGCGGAGCAGCAGCGGCTGCAAAACCGGCTGGGTCAGTATCAGGGGCGCATGGAAATCCTGGGAAGCGTTCAGGAATTGGGCTTGCAGCGCAAGCGCGTTGCGGATCGGATTGCCCGGCTGGAGGAGACCTATGAGGCTCTGACCATAGCCCTGGACACCCTGTCGCAGGCCAGGTCTTCCTTGCAGCGGCGGTTCGCCCCCCGAATCACCCAGCGGGCCCAGGAAATCCTCAGCGCTCTGACGGAAAACCGGTATCACAGCCTGACTATGGGGGAGGATTTCTCCTTGCAGGCGGGAGCCGGGCAGGAGGACGTGCTCCACGATGCCATCTGGCGCAGCGACGGCACGGTGGATCAGCTGTATTTGTCTCTGCGGCTGGCAGTGGCGGAGGAGCTGACCCCGGAAGCCCCGCTGGTGCTGGACGATGCCCTGGTGCGCTTTGACGATGGCCGCATGGCTCAGGCTTTGAAAATCCTCAAGGAAATGGCAAAAAACAAGCAGGTCATCTGCTTTACCTGCCAAAACCGGGAGAAAAATGCGTAACCAGACGCGCCCACTTCCAAGATAATAAAAAGAAGCACATCATTTCTGAAGATCAGAAGTGATGTGCTTCTTTTGGTTTCTCTATTTTTGAGTGTATTTTCAATCCAGAGACGTTAGATAAACGGAAAGAAGCTGTAGAGCAGTTTCCTTATCTTTTGGATTACAGGTATTCAGCCGTTCGATTAGCTCTGCCTGTTTTGCAGCCAGGGATGTGCTTTCCTCGGTCAGAATTTCATCGGGGGTGATGTGGAGGACGTTGCAAATACGCAGAATGGTTTCTGTCCGCATATTGACGCTTCCTCGTTCAATGTCTGCGTATGTGCGGTCGGACAGTCCGGCAGCTTCCGCAACCTCAGCCTGTGTCATGCCCATTCGCTTACGAATGGTGAGCAGCTTGTTTCCAATTGTTCGCAAGTCAAAAATCAGCATTTTTCTTCCTCCATATATTCGTATAGAGGAATTATAATTCCGTTTTTGATTGACAAACAGGAACTATAACAGTATAATCAAAGGAAGAAAAGCTCCTATTTCAATGAACAAAATACGAGGTGCCTATGAAAAAAGGAAAGTACCAGGCGGAGGCTCAGCGAGACAGAAAGACGGTGATTGTCCTGTTGATCGTGGTGGTGCTGTTGCTGGCGGCGGTTATTGTGCTGGTAGCCAACCGCCCGCAAAAACGGCAGGCGAAATTGCCGAATGGGGAAGAGATACAGCAGTCCGGCCCGGTGGAGAAAAAGCCGGATTCTATTGCCATTCCCGGCTATGAAGGAATTTCTCTGAAAGCGGACTGTAAAGAGCAGGAGATCGGCTTCCCGAACCCTGCACAGAATACCTGCTATTTTCAGATTTCCTTAATTCTTGAGGACGGCACGACCCTGTGGCAGTCGGAGCTGGTCAAGCCGGGAGAAGTGTCGGAACCGATTACTCTGAATGAACCCCTTGCGGCGGGGGTTTATCCAAACTCCCTTTTGAAATTTGATTGCTACACCATGGACGGCAGTATGCGCTCGCTGAATGGTGCCGCAACAAAGATGACCATTCACGTCAGCTGACAGAATAGGAGGTGATTGTATGCGAAAACAAATTGCACTTGTGCTTGTGGCGGTTTCCCTTGTGCTCTGTATGCCCATGTCTGTTGGGGCGGAATCTACAACGATTTCCACTGTGGTTCCGGAACCGAACTACCAGATGACCATACCGGCAGATATCCAGATGGAATACAAGGCCGACCGGTGTACCCTGAACGCTCCATCTATTTCCCAATCCTCCGGCTTTACGGAAAGTGCTTATCTGACGGTTTCCATCTCCCATAGCGGTGCGTTTTCTAGTCAGAATACTTCCACGACAATTCCCTTTACATTCTACGCAAGAACAGACAGCGGGCTTTCTGAGTGGGCATCCGGAACCAGCTTGATTTATGACCGGATGGAAGATGGCAGCGTCAGTTCCGCCGGACATATGGCAAACGGAGGAACACCCTCTGGCTTTGAACTGCAAATATCCGACAGCGCATGGGAAAAAGCCAATCCGGGCTCCTATCGGGCGACCGTAACCTTTACGGCACAATTGGCATTTTCCGAATAATCAGTCAATCATTCCCTGCAGGGAAATAAAAAAGGAGAATTATTACTATGAAAAAACTTTCCGCCCTTTTCTTAGCATTGGTGCTGCTGATGTCAGCAGTGCCCACGGCCTTTGCCGCAAACACGACACCCAATACCACGACTTTGACCACCACTGTCCCCAGTGCCACTTATGTGCTGAACATTCCGGCAGATCAGGAAATTTCATTTGGACAGACAAGGACGGATATAGGCAATGTTACTATCACGGATTCTAAGAATTTTGCGGAGGGAAAAAACGTGGATGTTACGGTAGAGTATGCACCATTTGCTGCTGAGACAGAGGGAATCAGTACAACAATCCCTTATGTCCTCTACCCATCGTTGGCCTCCGGTGGCAAATACAGTGTCTCCAACATTGAGTCTGGGAGCAAATTGACGTTCAAGGGAAAAGTTGATGGAACGGTAAGTGAATTGACAAGGTTTCGTCTGGGTTCGAGCCAGGACTCTTCTGAAATGAAAAGCTTGATTGTTAGCACCAAAAGTACAGACTGGGGGAAAGCCCTTGCCGGTGATTATAAGAGCACCATTACCTTCACTTCTGAAGTTGTAACAGAGTAAAGGATAGCTGAGTTTTCAATGAAACACAGAAGCTGTCAGAAGATTATCCCGTTGCTGACCTTTCTCTATGTGCTGCTGTGCTGGATACCTGTTCGGGCGTTGGCATTGACCACCGTGCTGTCCACCAACGTCCCAGACGAGATTTCTCTGCGTGTTGAAATCACAGGAAAAGGGACTGTGGCGGTTGGAGAAAAGAAGCTTTCCAGCACCGGGACAGTGGCGGTCAAACGGCACCAGTCTTTTACGGTGGCTCTATCGCCCCAGCAGGGATACCGGGTCACGGCTGTAAGCCTCAATGGCAAGTCGGTGCTGTCAAGTCTTAAAAACGGAAAGCTGACCGTGGATGAACTGAATCTGGATGGTGTTCTGTCGGTGACGTTTACGAAAACTGCCAGCAGCCACCACGGAAGTAACCCCAAAACCGGAGACCGGTCTGTTGTAGTTCCCGCAATGGTTTCCGCACTGCTTTCCATGACAGCACTCATACTGGTATTGTCCCGCAAGACTTTGCTATCAGAAGTGTTTGACGAAGAATAATCATGGAGGCTGTGAAATTGTGGATCAGAAGCGAATCGACAAAAATATCCAATATTGAGGGGATGCTAAATACACTGTTCTTCGACCGCGATATTCGCAGCGTGACAGAATTGGAAAGAAAGGTTCAACAAACTGTTATTATGGATGCTAAAAACGGGGGATACATCAAACTTGAACCCCGTGGAGATGGGTCGTTTCAATATCGTATTACTCCAAAAGGCAAAAAGCATCGGGATAATAACTTATAGAACCAAACGAAACAGGGAGCAGCTTTTGGGCTGCTCCCTGTAATTACTTTATGCGATGGTTCAGGCGCGCTCGGCGGCCTCTACAACGTGCTTCATGAGAACGCTGGTGGTCACGGAGCCTACACCGCCGGGAACGGGGGTGATGGCGTCCACGATGGGCTCCACCTCGTCGAACTTGGCGTCGCCGGCAATACCGCCCAGACCGCCCTTGGCGTTGGGCTTGTTGGCATCCCAGTTGATGGACACGTCGATGACAATCTGTCCGGGACGGACGAAGTCGGCAGTCAGGGAGTTCAGCACACCGGCGGCGGAGACGATGATGTCCGCGCCCTTGCAGATTTCCGCGGTGTTCACGGTCTTGGTGTGGCAGACGGTGACGGTGGCGTTCTTGCCCATGAGCATCATGGCGGCGGGCTTGCCCACAACCAGAGAGCGGCCGATGACCACGGCGTTCTTGCCCTTGCAGTCAATGCCGTAGAAGTCCAGAATCTCCATGCAGGCGGCGGGGGTGCAGGGGGCGAAGCCCAGATCCTTCAGGCCCTCGAACACACCGGCGTTGGACATATGGGTCATGCAGTCCACATCCTTCTGAGGAGCCAGACGGTTGCAGATCTCGTTCTGATCGGCCTTCAGGTGCTTGGGCAGGGGACGGAACATGAGCACGCCGTGAATGGAAGCATCGGCGTTGACCTCATCGATGACCGCCAGAACCTGCTCCTTGGTGGCGTCCTCGGGAAGCTCAAACTTCTTGACCTCCACGCCTACCAGCTCCGCCCGCTTCATGGCACCCTTCTCGTAGCTCAGGTCACTGGGGTTCGCGCCTACCCGGATGATGCCCAGGGTGGGGACGATGCCCTTTTCCCGCAGGGCGGCGGTGCGCGTTTGCAGATCGGCGTTCAGGGCATCGGTAACTTCCTTGCCCAGCAGCAGTTTTGCCATTGTGATTTCCTCCTAAATAAGTATCTGAATTTTCTGCGAAAAAGCGAAAATTACTGACCAAATCCGGCCTTGACGGTGTTGAAGATTTCGTCGGCCAGGGCGCAGTACTTGGTGAGCATACCGCACGCCTTGGTGTTCATTTCCTCGGCAACTTCCCGGTTTTTCAGGCTCTTGGTGTTGATGAACACGTTGAGGGAAGCGGCCTGCAAAGCGGCCTTGCAGCACACCGCACCGCAGCCCGCATCGGACACGGCCAGCCGGGAACCCTTGGCGGCAAAAACGGAGATGTAGTCGATAGCTTCACAGCACAGCTCCATGATGTGCATGGGCACGGCGCAGGCGGTGACGGTGGCCTCCTCCAGAATCTTGTCCCGGTTGGGGTCGTCCTTGGGAATGCCGTAGGCCTTGGCCAGGGGCACGAAGCCCTTGTCGTCGGCTTCCACCTGGTTCAGAAGCTCGGTCTGCAAAGCGTCGCACTTGGCTTTCAGGGCGATGATCTCCGCCTCCACGTCGGCGTACTTCTTCTTGCCAACGGTGAGAGAGCCAACCATGTTGCCCAGGGCAGTGCCGATGGCACCCACCAGAGCCGCCGCGCCGCCGCCGCCGGGAGCGGGAGCGTTGGATGCCAGCACCTCCACGAAGGTCCGGCAGGATTCCATAGTCATATCCATAGCTAATTTCTCCTAAATTTTGAATGGTTGATAAATCCGCAAAAAGCACAGGTGGAAACCTGTGCTTTTTGTGTTTTCAAAGGAAAGTTAGAAGCGCTTTACGGCATTGCCGCTCATTAGAACAGGCCGGTGATCTTGCCGTTCTCGTCCACGTCGATGCGCTCGGCGGCGGGAACCTTGGGCAGACCGGGCATGGTCATGATCTCGCCGGTCAGGGCAACCAGGAAGCCGGCACCGGCGGAAACCTTCACGTTCCGGACGGTGATGGTGAAGTTCCGGGGCGCGCCCAGCTTGGTCTGATCGTCAGAGAAGGAATACTGAGTCTTGGCCATGCAGATGGGCATATGATCGTAGCCCAGATCGGTCAGGGTCTTGATCTGCTTCTCGGCATTGGCGGTGAAGTTCACGCCGTCGGCGTGGTAAATCTTCTTGGCAATGGCCTCGATCTTCTCCTTGATGGAGCCGGTCAGCTCGTAGGAGAAGGTGAAGTCGTTGGGCTGCTCGCACAGACGGATGACTTCCTTGGCAAGCTCAATGCCGCCTTCGCCGCCCTTGCCCCAGACCTCGGACAGGGCAACGTTCACGCCCAGCTCCTTGCACTTGGTCTCGATGAGCTTCAGCTCGGCCTCGGTGTCGGTGGGGAAGCGGTTGATGGCCACCACGCAGGGCAGCTTGTAAACGGTAGTGATGTTCTCAACGTGCTGCAGCAGGTTGGGCAGACCCTTCTCCAGAGCCTCCAGGTTCTCCTTGCCGGTTTCGGCCTTGGGCACGCCGCCGTTGTACTTCAGAGCACGGGCAGTGGCAACCAGAACCACGCAGGAGGGCTTCAGACCGGCCATGCGGCACTTGATGTCCAGGAACTTCTCAGCACCCAGGTCAGCGCCGAAGCCGGCCTCGGTGATGGCGTAATCGCCCAGCTTCAGAGCGATCTTGGTAGCGGTGACGGAGTTGCAGCCGTGGGCAATGTTAGCGAAGGGGCCGCCATGTACGAAAGCGGGGGTGTGCTCCAGGGTCTGAACCAGGTTGGGCTTCAGAGCGTCCTTCAGCAGGGCAGCCATAGCGCCCTGGGCGTTCAGGTCACCGGCGGTGACGGGCTTGCCGTCCCGGGTGTAGGCAACTACCAGACGAGCCAGGCGAGCCTTCAGGTCGTTGATGTCGGAAGCCAGGCACAGAACAGCCATGACCTCGGAGGCCACGGTGATGTCGTAGCCGTCCTCACGGGGCATACCGTTGGTCTTGCCGCCCAGGCCGTCCACGACAAAGCGGAGCTGACGGTCGTTCATATCGACGCAGCGGCGCCATACGATCTGACGGGGGTCGATGTTCAGAGCATTGCCCTGATAGATATGGTTATCGAGCATCGCAGCCAGCAGGTTGTTGGCAGCGCCGATGGCGTGGAAGTCGCCGGTGAAGTGCAGGTTGATGTCCTCCATGGGGACGACCTGTGCGTAGCCGCCGCCGGCAGCACCGCCCTTGACGCCGAACACGGGGCCCAGAGAGGGCTCACGCAGAGCGACCATGACGTTCTTGCCCAGCTTGCGCATACCGTCAGCCAGACCCACGGTGGTAGTGGTCTTGCCTTCGCCTGCGGGGGTGGGGTTGATGGCGGTGACGAGAACCAGCTTGCCGTTGGGCTTGTCAGCCATGTCCTTCAGGATCTGGTAGTCAACCTTGGCCTTGTACTTGCCGTACTGCTCCAGATACTTCTCGTCTACACCGGCGGTCTTAGCCACTTCGGTGATCGGCTCCATTACGGTTTCCTGTGCGATTTCGATGTCAGTTTTGAATCCCATGATACTCATTCTCCTTGTATTGTGTAATCGGCACCCTGCCGTTAGTGTGGCCCAGGTGCATACAGGACTTATGCGGCTCGCTGTCGGAATAGCTCCCCGCACGCTTGTATTCGGTACTCAAGTACCGAAATAAGAATATCACGCGCAGCTTATAATGTCAATAAGCAGCGGTTATTTTTTGGAAAATTTTTTGAGAAGAAACTGTAAATTGGATACAAATGCCGCCGATCTGTTCCCTTACCTTTTGTTAATTTGAAACAAAATAGTCACAGGCTCTGTCTGATCGCAGGAGATGGTGAGCTTTGCCTGCCCGGCGGTGCCCACTGTGCGCAGGTAGGTGCCCGCCATGCCGCCCTCGGCGGTGACCACCTCCGGGCCCACCAGCTCCGCCGCCCCCTCCAGGGTAAAGCGCAGAGGCAGCTGGGCGTAGGGGGCGTTGTTGCCGTTTTCGTCCAGAATCCGGATCCGGACGGCAGCCATGTCGTAGGTGTCCCCCTCGGTCAGCACCACGGAGCTGGGTGTCACGTCCAGATGGAGTCGGCAGCTGGGGCTCAGGGTGCAGCTGGATACCACCTCGCCCTCCACCACCGCCATGAGCCGCCAGGTGGTGGCCTGACCGCCCCAATTGCCGATGTACTTTTCGTAGAGCCGCATCGCGTCGGAATATTTCAGGCCGTACTTGACCATGACGTAGCCCATCCGGGCCATTTCCGTCGGGGGCAGACTGCCGGGGCCGTACTTGCGGGCAGCCAGCAGGCAGGCGCGAATTTGTTCCGCCTTTTTGGCGTCGAAGCCCTCCTGGGTTTCCAGCAGGGAGCCGATGGTGTCATCCAGCACCAGGGGGCCATGGGGCAGAGCCTCCCAGCGGGTGGTATCCAGCCGGGTGACAAAGCTGCCGTTTTTATAGAGGTTTACATAATCCGCATTGGTGAACACCAGAATGTCCCCGATCTGCCCGCCGGGATAGTCGCCGATGTCCATGGTGGAGCCTACCGCCAGCACGGGGCTGCCCTCGCCCTGGCTGGCATAGGCATAGGCCGCCAGCTTGGGGTTCCGGAAGGCGTCCATAACGCCGTGATAGCACACCCGATCCCCGGAGCCAAAGTCCCGGTGGGTTGGGTAGTCGAACATGCACCAGCCGAAGCATCCGGCGTGCTCCCCGTCCGCCATGGCATCGTTCAGCACCCGCATGTGCCGCTGAGCCTGCTCCTGCCGCCGCTGCCAGGAATCGAAGGACTTGGTGGGGAACATATGACCGTCGTGCTCGGAGATCAGCAGGGCTTTGCTCTCATCCGGAGTGACTGCCTTTTTCGGCCTGCACCCTGGGTTGGCGCCGGTGTGGGAGAAGTCATTGAAGGCGTACACGTCCTCCAGCAGACTGCTCTTTTCCAGATTCCGGACGCCGGAGGTGGGACGGCTGGGATCCAGCTCGTGGGCTACGGCGTTGGTCATCCGGTAGAGGGTGTCGTCGTCCGGGCTTTCGTTGATCCGCACCCCCCATAGAACGATGGAGGGATGGTTCCGGTATTGGAGAATCATTTCCCGGGTGTTCTGCACCGCCTGAGCCTTCCAGTTGCTGCCGCCGATGTGCTGCCAGCCGGGAATTTCCGTGAACACCAGCAGACCCAGCCGGTCGCACTCGTCCAGGAAGTAGTGGCTCTGGGGGTAATGGGAGGTGCGCACGGCGTTGCAGGACAGCTCCCGCTTCAGAATCCGGGCATCCTCCCGCTGGAGGCTCTCCGGAGCGGCGTAGCCCATGTAGGGCCAGCACTGGTGCCGGTTCAGCCCCCGCAGGAAGGTGCGCCTGCCGTTCAGGTAAAAGCCGTCGGCCTGGAATTCCACCACCCGGAAGCCCACCTTCTGTTCCCGCACATCCATGACCTGGCCGATTTTCAGCAGGGACACCCGGCAGGTATAGAGCACCGGGTGCTTCGTATCCCAAGGCCGGACTCCGGGGCACTGGATGGTGATGACACCGTCGGAGGTGAAGGCCTTGCGCACCAGGCTCCGCTCGCCCCGCAGCAGCTCCACCAGCAGCAGACAGCCCTTGGCGTGGTGGAGCTTGGGACGGATTTTCAGGGTGGTCAGGGTGGGGGTGGTGATGAATAGATCTTCAATATAGCTTTTCTCCCGGATATCCAGCCAGACCTCCCGGTACAGGCCGCCGTAGGTCAGATAGTCGATGACGTGGCCGAAGGGAGGAATCTCCGGGTTTTCGGTGGTGTCCAGCCGGACGGCCAGCAGGTTGTCTTCCCCCAGCCGGGCGGTCTCGGTAATCTCTACCCGGAAACCGGTGTAGCCGCATCGGTGCTCCACCAGCTCCCGACCGTTGAGAAAGACGGAAGCGATGTGCGCCGCGCCGTCAAACTGGAGAAAAATGTGCTTTCCCGCCAGCTCCGGGCCCAGTTTTAGGGTTTTCCGATAGCCGCAGAAGCCCTGATAGGTCTGAGAATCGGCGTAGTGAAGGGGAACCTCCTTCACGGTGTGGGGCAGGCGCACGGGAACTCCCTTTCCCTCACCCAGGGCAAAGCCGTCGAACCATTCCGGCGTAAACTCCCAATCGTTGCATAAACTCAGCATATTTCTCGCCTCCGAGCGTTTTCTTTCATTATACGTCAACCGACTGCCAAGGGCAAGAAGGAAAAAACAAAAAGTTGCGCAGCACCCGGCAGAAAAAAGAACCTGCCCGGGAAGAGCAGGTTCTTAACGCAATATGGAACATCAGGTAATCCGGACGGCGGCAACCACCAGCCGGCCGTTTTCCAGGGTGTACTCACAGGTGGACAGGCAAATCAGCTTGTCGCCGTACACCGGGGTAATGCCGGTGTCGTAGAAAGACAGCTTCTTGCAGGTGGAAACGAAGTCGTTGAACTCCTTTTCGTTGGCCGCGTCCACGAACTGGTGGTACTTAAAGCCCTCGCCCTCGTTGGCGGAGGTCTTGAACACGGCGAAGATTTTATAGGTGTGGTACTCCGTCAGCGTGTCGAAGAAGATCAGATTGTTCTTCTCCCAGGCGGCCTTGCTGGTGTAAGCACCCAGGCAGGCGAACTTACTGCCGTCCTTCATGTTGTGGCCGAACATGGTGATGTTGTCGCTGGGCTTGTTCACATCCGCGGTGCCCCAGGCGTAAATGCTGCCGTGGTCGCTTTTCTGCTTGTTGATATCCGCGTACAGGTAGAAATTGGGATCGTTGGGGGTCTGGAAAACCGCCTCGTTGAGCTTGGTGCCCTCGATCTTGATCCAGCCCACCGCGTCGGAATTCTGCCGATAGAGCACGTCATAGCCGGGAAGCATGGCGTTGGGATCCTTGGTTTCCTTGGGCTCGGTGACCCGGACAGGGGCCGTTACCAGAACCTCGTCAGCTGCCTCGCTCTGAGCCTGGCTGATCTGATTGGCCAGATCCTTCATCTGGTCTTCCTGGCGCTTGCCCTCCAGCAGATAATTGCCGACCATAAAGGCACTGACGCCGAAGGCAACCACCAACAGGAGGACCGTAAGGGTAAAGAGTATTTTTTTCATGGGCAATCCCTCCGTAATTTTCTCAGAAACATTATAGTATAGATTCCGGCTACCGTCAAGCCGGGGGAACCTTAAGAAATTCTTTCATTTTTGTAAAAATCTGGATTTTCCGTCAGTTCATATAGTACATATGCAGGGCGTCCCGCATGGCGTAGTAGTTGGGCAGTCTGCGCCAGCCGCCGCCTACGGTGGCATCGCCGGAGGCTACCACATGGGTATTGGGCAGAGCCTGGGAGGCCTTCCAGGCATCGCCGCTGTTGCCGAAGATCATGTACAGGTTTTTCAGCCACGTCATTTGCAGGATAGGCGTGATGTCGCAGAAGGTCTTGCCGATGTTCAAGTCCTCCAGAGCGGTGCAGTCAACCAGAGGGGAATAGTCCCGGATGCAGCTGTTGTCCAGCTCCAGCCAGATCAGATTCTTGCAGGTGCGGATGGGCTCGATGTACTGCACCTCCGTCCAGGCGAGAATCAGGTACTTGAGCTTGGGCATATAGGTGACGAAATCGATGGTGTGCATGGTCATGTGGCCTAAGTCCAGGCAGACCATGTCCTCGCAGTACTTGAGGTTCACGGTGTAGTCGTCAAAGAACTGGCCTACGCCGAAGTGGTTGGGCATGAAGTTGTCCTTGTCTGTCCGCAGGGCGATGCTGGGGCCCAGCCGCACCGTCCAGACCACCTTATACTTGTCACGCACCCGATCCCGGTATTCGGAAAGGGCCTCGTTTTCGATTTCGCAGACCGCCAGATTTTTGGTCTTGCTGTTGCCCCAGCTGGGGTTGTCGATGCCGCACAGACCGAAAATCACCGTCTGGGCGTTGGGCAGATATTCCATTTTCCGCTCCACGTCCGCAAGATCGGTGACCACCACCTGGGACAGGTCAATTTCCGTGTCCGTGCTCTGGAAGGAGGCATCGCCGATGCGGATTTCCCAGGTGGTTTGCACATTGGGATAGGTGGTGTCCAAGGCGAAAACCGTCTCCGCTTCTGCCTGAGGGTTCACCAGGTGCAGCCGCTTGAGATCGGGCAGACAGCCAAGCAGGTGGAGCTGGGCATCGGTCACATCCTCCACCGTCAGATTGGTAGCGGAGGTCTCCACAAGCTTGTTGCCCAGCCGGATCAGGAAGGCAATGCCTGCCTGCTGGCAGTAGCTCTGAGCCTGAGAAAGGCTCTCGGGTGTCCCGCCGCTGACAATGACGGTGGAAAGCTTCGGCAGGTAGGCAAGCCTTGCCACATCCTCCCCGGTAAAGTCCGTCAGCTCCACGAGATCCGCGTCCTGGGCGTAGTTCAGCCCGCCCAGAGTGATGAAGTAGGTCAGTTCCACGTTGGGAAGGGACTGGCGCAGATGGGCCAGGTTTTCATAGTCCGTGCAGCCCTCGGCGTGGACGGCGGTCAGGTTCGGAAAGCAGGCCAGGGTCAGGATATCGTCTTCCGACAATTCTGTCAGCGTGATTTCCCGGGCATTGCTGTTGATGAGCCTGCCCTGGAAAGGCACGTTCCACAGGATATCGCAGCCGGGCATACTTCTTTGCAAAGACCGGTACTGGGAAAGACTCAGATCCTCTGCCCGCAGGTCAAGGCTCCGGGCACTTTTGGGGTACAGGTGGAAATTCACCACGGCGTAATTCATCATCACAAAGCCGGCTCCGCAGATGGCCAGCAGCAGAAGCAAAATCAGGATCAGAGCCACAAGGCCTTTCCGCTTCATAAATTTCTTTCCTCCCTGGTTATATGGCATATATTCTCATTATGCGTCCTAATCTGAAATAAGTCAAGGACAACCGGGCAATTTCGGCAGTATTGACAAAACCGCTTACCGGGCGTATACCCCCGGCAAAAAGAAAGCCCGGACAGCCGTCCGGGCTCTGAAATTTTATGCCATTTCCAGATTCAGGGTCTTGCCGCCCAGAATGTGGAAGTGCAGGTGGGGCACGGTCTGACCGGCATCGGCACCGCAGTTGCTCACCACCCGGTAGCCGTTTACCAGGCCCTCGGCCTGGGCAATCTGGGGAATCACCTCAAAAATGTGAGCCACCACCGAGCTGTTGTCAGCGGTAACGCCGTTGCAGCCGGAAATGTGGGTTTTGGGAATCACCAGAATGTGGGTAGGTGCCTGGGGGTTGATGTCCCGGAAGGCGAAGACGGTTTCGTCCTCATAGACCTTGGTGGAGGGGATATCCCCGGCAATGATTTTGCAGAATAAACAGTCAGTCATTTTTGTTCGCTCCTTATAATCCGAATACATGAATTCCGGTCATGCTGATGACGCCCATGATGATTCCGGCCAGCACCACACCCAACGACACGGCCACGGAGGTGCCCTTGATGCCGAAATCCAGGAAGCTGGCGGCAAGGGTGCCCGTCCAGGCACCGGTGCCAGGCAGGGGAATGCCCACGAAAAGCAGCAGAGCCAGGAACATTCCCCGCTTGCCCGCCCGGTGGGACAGCTTCTGTCCGGCGGATTCTCCCTTTTTCAGGCACCTGGTGAAAAATTTCCCGATATACCGCTTGTCCTGCCCCCATTCCAGAACCTTTCTGGCGAAGAAGTAAATCAGGGGCACAGGGAAAAGATTTCCCAGCACGCACACAGCCAAAGACGGCCAGTACTCCAGCCCCAGGCTTACCGTGGCGAAGGGAATGGCTCCCCGCAGTTCCACAAGGGGTACCATAGATATCAAAAAAACGGAAAGATATTTCAAAAACATAGGATTCTCCCAAATTGGTTTTGGCCATTGTAACACAGACAAATTCGGTTTGCAACGGATTTGAAAGAAAAATCCCTTATTTTTTTCTTAAGAAGGCTCAGTCTTTCCGCTCCCGCACCAGCATGGGAGTCATCAGCTCCCGGTGGAACAGGTTCACAAACCGCTGGCATTTGACGAGAAAAGCATAGTAGACATTCTTTCCGCAGCCCAGCAGAGTCTCCACGTTGGCCATGCCCTTGGCGAAAATCACATCCGCCTCCTCCATGGCCTGCCTGGCTTCCGGCCCCAGTTGAGGCAGCCAGGTGCCGGGAATGAGATTGCCGTTGTCGATGACCCGGAAGGGAATCCCGACGGCCTGGGCATCTTCACGGGTGGCATCGTTCAGAGCGGGGCCGCCCCGGACGCAGAAGCAGATATCAAGATCGGGATACAGCCGGCAGATGGTCTCGGCGAAAATCCGGTCGAAGCCGATTTCCCCGGCGTTGTCCGTCAGGTAGAGAAGCTTTTTTCCGGTTTCCAGATCTGCCCGGAATTGAGAAAGGACGGCTTCGTCCAGCTCCATATCCTGGGCGGTATCCAGCATTTCGGTAAATTTCTCAAAGCTGATTTGCCCCTGAAGGGCGGAAAAGTCCAGATAATTGCCCAGAATGGAAAATTGGAGCCCGGCAAGCAGCGGGTCGGCGGCCTGCTCCACCCGCTGGCGGATGGGCTCCATGTGGCTCAGCACCAGGGCGTTGGAATCCAGCTTTTCCTGCCGGAACCGATCCAGATCCAGGCCGTACCGCTCATGGAGCAGCCGGGTAATTTCGGGGGTGAACCAGGTGGAGGGCACGTCTGCGGGCCCGTCCAGGTACAGCTTCATCAGCTCCCGGGCAAAGTCCATGGTCTGCTGGTCGGTGCCCAGGGGAGTCACGGTGGCGATGTTGCGCCGGAGGCCGCATTGCAGGCAGGCGGCGTCCATGGAAATACTCATGAAAAGGCTCCTTATACGAGTTTTTAATAAAACGCTTAAAAGCGTTTTAT
>ULSS01005994.1_pt1 | contig 27124 bp, 26 predicted proteins | sample 1956901 | NCBI WGS metagenome assembly ULSS01 (sample SAMEA4835714, study PRJEB28245) | human gut metagenome | biome: gut microbiome; material: fecal sample | place: Denmark | collected 2008
TGCAAAAGTCGGTAGTCTTCGATGGCTACCGATATTTTTTTACCATCGACAGGGTTTGATTGATTTCGACACAGCAAATAGAATAGGCTAATTCCATAAGATTTAGTTCTTTTCAGTAAGAACAAACATCTAAACATATTGCGACACGATTCAACAAACGAAAGGAAATGCCTATGTACACTGTAAAATCAGTTTTCACCCAGGTAACAGATCCCAAATCAGTATTCCAGAACATTATGGATACACTTCGAACAGTCGACCCTTCTTTTGAAGATGAGCACCGGCAGTATATTCATTCCGTCGACATCCTAATGGATTTTTTATGCGGAGAGGACAGCTTTATGGTCACGGAGTACATCGCTGCCAAAGAAAATGCATTCTGTTCTGAAATGATCTATATCGCATGGCTTGGCTTCCAGCAGAATATTGCGTGTTTCAGAAACCCGATCAATACAGAGTTTCTCAAATTGGATTACGAAACAATCCATCGAGAGAACAGCTTTCAGTCTTTACCGAATATACTGAGTGCGTTGTCTGCTATCAACGACTTCGACTGTGCCTTGCGAAGCCTCCCTGAAGATATTCAGAATACTGCAATGGGAATCACCGATTTTTTCAGTTATCTTGAAACAGTTGGTTTTAAACTGGCACATTACTTCGGCTTTGCTTTTGCAGACCGCTTCCTTGGCCATGTTATTCCAGGATATACCCCGGATTCTGCTACAACAACGCAATATGCAATGATGCTTCAGGAGTATTTGGATTTTAATCTCAGTCTCTTAGATTGATCTACATATTCTTTCTGCTGTAGATATCTTCAGGTGGGTAGTTCGCTTCACCTGCCATCATGACAGGTACCACCTGCCACCAAGAGGGCATAGAAACCCCTTGGCGGCAGGTGTATTTTTTATTCGCCGTGCAGCTTGTAGAGCAAACTGCTTTTGCCGCCTTTGGTTCGGTAGCGCTGCTGCGTTTCCAGAAGTCCTGCCTTGCGGAGATCCCGCAGGGCACGGCGAACGGTGGATTGGGAAAGTTTCAGTTCTTTGGCAATGGTGGGAATCGCAGGCCAGCATTCCCCATTCTTATTGGCTCTGTCAGAAAGATAAATATAGACGGATAGCGCACGGTGCGGCAGATCCATGCGGTACAGGAAATTAAGTCTGCCCATCCGCAGTCACCTCTGCCAACACTTCCTGTGCCGTCCGGTCATGGCGCTCGGGTTTTAAACTGCTGCCCTTGGATTTGCGCTCCTTGGGCGGCTCACTCTGCGGCGGTTCATTGGCCTCCGCCTGATGCTGTGCTTGACCGCCTCCGGAAGCTTCTTTTTCGGCAGCCTCCGCTTCTTCAGCTTCCTTCGGATGGTATTTCATCATAATGCCGTCCTGAATCTCTTTCTTCTCAGCATACTGCACCTTCCGATTTCCGTGCTCCGGTACGGAATATGGATGTTTTTCATCAAACACAATGCCCCATTGGAAGAACAGCTTCAGGTGTACCTTCATGGGATGAACGCCGGTTTTCATGACCACGAAATCACCCTTGGGAAGAGACTTGAGTTCATCTGGTGTGAGCAGCGGCCGCTCCATCATCTGCAAGGATTGAGAGGGATCGTTCTTGGAGCGGCTGACAGAGCCGGACATAACAGTGCGGCTGCCCAGTGCCTTTGACAGAATTTCTGCGGAGCTGCTGTTGGGTGCGAAGCCGCCGAACAGCGTGACCTGGGTGTTGTCCACGATAATCTCCGAGCCTTCCTTGCCGTAGTTCTTGTCAAGCTGGGAGAAGGACTGGATGATGGGGACAATCTGCAAGCGCCTGGATCGGGATGCGGAAAACATCATCTCCGCAGACTCGATCTTCGGCAGTGTACCAAACTCATCACAGAAGAATACACATCGGTTCTTCAGCTTGCCCCCGTTCTCATCTGCTACGGCAAGAATTTCCCGGTAGAGCTGCTGGATGATCAGGGAGATCATGAAGAAGGTGTTGGGATTTTCCTCCGGCATGATGATGAAGATCGCAGACTTCTCACCGCAGAAGGACTCCGCGTCGATCTCCGTATCGAAGCACAAAAGCTGCTCCAGCTCAGAATCCAGGAACGCATTCAGGCGGGACAGCGCCGTAGACATGACGGAAGCCATACTCTGCTCTGCAGTGTTAAGGGCGGCTCCGGCAAACCATTTGGCCTTATGGTCATTGGGAAGCAGTGCCATAAGCTGCTGAAACTGGTTCTTGCCTTTCTTGTTGGAGGGAGCCAGCAGCTCCTGGATGATCTTGAACACAGAAACGATGTGCCGCTTGGCTGGCTCACAGAACTCTGCCACCAGCAGGATCGTCGCCGTCAGCAATCCTTCGGCGGCATCATAGAAGTATGCGTTCTGCCCGAAGGAAGCAGCATCCATGCCGGAGAGGATAATGGTTTTGGAAATGATCTTGGCATACTTTTCAGCCTTTGCCTTGTACACCAGTTCCTCGGGATGCTCCTTGTACAGATCCATATACTTGTTGACCAAGTGGAGAAGGTTATTGCCGTTGGAACGGGTGGGATTGCGCAGATCAATTACGGAGACCTTGTAGCCGTATTGCTGGGCGATGGTACCGTAGTTGCGCATAACATCACCCTTGGTGTCCGTAGACAGGAAGGACATTCCGCTGGCACAGGCGTACTCAATACAGGGGTACAGCCAGTAGGCGGTCTTGCCCACACCGGCCGCGCCGATCATCAGAACATGGACATCTCCGGTGTCCACCATGGCGGTGGTGTTTCCGGTACAACCCACAACGATGCCCTGGGGCAGCGGCTTGCCGTTGGCGGTAGGTGTCTGACCTTCTGCCGCCTGCTGACGCCACAGGACCGGGGTAAATGGAATATGCTGATAGGTTCTCTTGATTTCGGATCGGGTCGCCCACCGGGCTGTGCCATGCTGACCGTCACCGACTGTTTTGGATTTTATGCTGTTGAGGTTATAGATGTGCGCGATCAGGGTGATGCCGCCCAGCACACAAAACATAACCGCAGCGACAAGGATTAGAGTTGCAGTACCGGACACTGGCTTTCTTCCTCGCTTTCTTCTGGAAATAACAAATCCTCGTTCCAGTCCTTGTGGGTGGGAACGAGGATTTCCGTTTGGATGCCTTGAATATGCAGATTCTCCGCGATTCTGCTGCTTGCCACCTGACCTGCTTCGTCGTTGTCCAGGCACAGGGACACTTCTTTGATGTTGGGATTGTCCCGGAGCATTTGAAATAGCACACGATCTCCCACACCGCAGCAGGCGGCATAGCTGTGGCTGCGCCAGTTATCCTTGTACAGAGAGATAAATGACAGCAGATCAATCGGCGCTTCAAACAGATACAGCCTATCGTCAGAGCCTGTCCAATGGAAGCTGTACTCCGGGATGCTGCCGGGAGCATTTCCTTTGAAAGTGGACTCTGCCCCTGTGCCACGAAGATTGGCGTGGCGTGGAATGCCTTTGGAATCAAATCCGACGAATACCGCATTGTGATATTCTGCCGACTCGTAGATCATCTGCCGATTGGCAAAGGCGCAGACCACATCCCGGTCTATGCCGCGCCTGCTTATGAGGTAGGCATACACCCGCCGCATATTGTCATTGGGTTTGGGAAGTGTAAAGGGCGGCGGTTCTCTCTGCACAACAGGAGAAGCCGTCAATGTGCCGCAGCCGCTTCCCAGCAGATACTCCACTGCCTCCGGAAAGGATTTATGGAAATACCGCTGGACGAAGGCAACAGCATCGCCGCCTGTCCGCTCATACTGATGGAACCACAGGTTCCCGCGAATGGTAACCTTCTGAGATCCGTCCCGCCATTCGTATTCCGAGCCGGATCGTTTCAGCTTCTCTCCCTGCCTGCGGAGCAGATCACAGAGATCCGTCTGCCGTGCCAGCTCCTTTTGTTCTTCCGTAAAATGAATATAGTTTGCCATGGATTCTCCCTTCTTTGAAATTGAGGTTGCGCATAAAATGTATGCGCAACCTCCTTTGCGATTATTGCTTAAGACCGTGTGCCTGTTTCTTCTCATCGATCTTCCGTTTCAGCTTGTGGTCAATGGCGTGAATCCGTCCCTTGCGCTCGTCCTCCAACCGGTTCTGAATGATCCGGCTGATATGCTGGAGCAGACGGAGGGAGCCCATGGCCGCAGACCAGTTGCGACCGGAGTGGATGCTGTGCAGAAGCTGCTGGGCGTAGACATTTCCATGGTCAGCGGAAGCGTGGAGGTACTCCATCGCTTTCTCATAATCCTGCTCCACCTCTCTGCCGTAAAGGTACAGTCTGCCGAGCTGGTACTCCGCATAGTCATTTCCAGCCTTTGCCGCAATTTCAAAGTTCTCGATAGCTCGGAAAACATCTTTGACGGAATCCTCCGTGAGACGAATCTTCCCGGCGAGGTATGCGGCGAAGGGATTCCCTGCGGCAGATGCTGATTCCAAATACTCGATAGCCTTCTCCACATCCCTGAGCATCAGCTCCCCCTGGTAGAACAGCTTGCCGATGAGATATTGGGCATTGGGGAATCCCTTATCCGCGGAGGTTTGCAATAGACGAATCGCTTCCTCTATATTCTGGGTCAGCAGATTGCCGTCCAGCAGTGCTTTCCCAAGTGTGTAACAGGCATAGCGGTTGCCCTGGGCAGCAGATATGCGGAGCAGATCCTCACCACGCTCCGTATCCTGATCTACCAGTTCACCTCGTAGCAAGGTTTTGCCCAGAAGATATTCCGCATACTGGTTACCCTCTGAGACGGATTCTTCCAGCCAGCGCAGGGCGTAATCTACATTCTGCGGCACCTCATCTCCACGGAGAAACATCTTCCCCAGACGGTATTTCGCTACACCGCAGCCCATGTTGGCAGCCCGGATGAGCAGTTCCACAGCACGATTGGGATCGTAATCCTCGCTGTCCTGATCCAGCAGTTCCTTCGCCTGATGGTAGAGCGACCACATGGAAGCATCCGCTTTCTTTTCTGTCGGCTGCTCAGCAGACTCCGCTTCCTCCGCAGGCGGGTCTGGTTCTGGCAAATCGGAATCGTCAGGAAGATCCGTCTGCTCCCGATTCAGGACAATTCCCATGGCTTCCTGTATCACCGCATTGCGGACGGATTTGAATTCCTTGTTCTGTGACAGTGGAACGCGCTCGGGAAGATTCTCGGTGTAGGTGCGTATCACTTCCTCCCGCTGCCGGTACCACAGATCATACAAAGCTGCAATGCGCCGGTCAGAGGCAACTTCATCCACAATGGCATCCACCAGATCCTTTACATCCGCTTTGAGATATCCGTACACTTTCTTACCGGAAGTGCGGGAGAGCTTCTCCGCAAGCTGTGACAGCTTTTGTTCCAGCGCGGGATTGTCATAGGTGCCGCCGTTGATATTTGCCACGATACCGGCGATCAGTTCTTTGCTCTGCATCCGAAGTTCATTCCGATGCTCCGTCTGCTTTTCATACACAGAGAACAGATCCTGCGCAAAGATTTCCCTTGCCAGAGAGGAGCGCAGATGCTCCACGCCCTTTGGTGAGAGATATCCTTCTTTCGGATTTGCGGAGTAGACCATCAGGTGCACATGAGGATGATGCCCTTCATTGTGGAATGCCGCAAACCATTTGAGATCAGCCATGGGAATATGAAACGCATCGGACAGTTCATGGGTCTGAGCGCGGAGCATATCCCGCCAGCGTTCACCGCTGTTGAAGCCAAGCCGTTCCGCATCCTCCCGCCGCAGTGAAATGATAGCAGTCCACACATTTCCTTCATGCAGATTCAGTTCCTCAGATACTTTTTCGAGCTGCACCCGCACACCATCATCTGTGAACAGACCATGGGAGCCGAACCGCTGTGCCCGAGGCCGGGTGGCGATATAGTCCGCATAGGTTTTGGAGGAGAGCAGATCGTCGGCGTTATCTTCTATCGCTCGGGAAATAAACTCTGAGGCATTCCCCATATTGGGTTCAGACTGATAGTCGGCATACTCCATAAGCGTTGCGCTGTCCGGGAAATCTTTCAGGATTTTTTCAATGAGTGTTTCCTGCTGCTTCGTGGCAGGCGCAAGACGCTGGGAGTCATCGATTCTTTCCACACCCTCCCGTGTTGCGATATACTTTGCGTAACCGCCAGCGCCTTTCCGGCCGCCGGGTTTCAGGAACTTGAATTTCGTTACGAGCCTTGCCATAACCGATTATCCATTCTGCCAGTCCACGGCATCCTCCATGGAGAAGGAACCACCCAGCCGCTTGACCTCTCTGACACAGGAACCACGAAGCCGTTCCAATGTCTCCGGGTCAATCTCGTAGTTCGCTGCCATGAGATTCATAACCATGGCCAGTTCCACCGTCAGCTTGAACAGCATCCGGCTCATGCGGTTGTCGCTCTCCGATGCGATGGCTCTCATGTTGGACAGGAATGCATTGGGCAGATAGGAAGTATCATCCTCTGCATTCACACGACCAACATAATACTGGATTGCCCGTTCAATAAATTCAGACTGGCTCTTGCAATGATCCTTACGATAGTTATTCTTTACCAACTCCTGTGTACTCGGATAGATCCACAGGAGGAATTTCTTTTTACCTTTTGGGTTCGCCAAAACAGTGCCTCCTTTGTCCAAAAATCGCAACCGCCCTGAATTGCCTTGAGAAATGGGGGTATTTTGGCAGTGCAACCCACCTATGGAGGGTTCAGCCTCAATCGCAACCCACCCCGGGAAAGCCTCCGCAAAATGCCAAAAACCCCTGCACGGTCGGCATTGCCGGCCGTTGTGAGCATGAGGTGGGCGCAGCCGCAACCCACCTCATTTTCTCCTGCTTGAGAATCGACCCTGCCGCACCGTATGCAGTAAGGCCGTATTCTCCCTACCGAAACCTGCCAAACGGCGGGGCAGACAGCTCCTGTTGCCCTGCTGCGGGCTTGGTTGTCCACTCGCTTTGGAAAAGCCCACACAGGGCGACACGGTGGCTCACAGAGGGGCTACATCTGCAACCGCTGGTGTAGCTTTCTCTGCCCTGGGCTTTTTTACCTTCGGCTGCACAGGCTCTGGGGTGCCGGATCGCAGATTGAAATAATCACGCACCCCGGCAGGAACATTTTTGCAGTACAGCGCATCCAGCGCCTTGGTCAGCTCATCTTCCACCTGCATCTGCTTCTGATCCAGATACAGCTTGAGGGCAGAGAGCTTTTCCTCATCGTAGGAAATACTGATGGTAACTTTTTTCATAATGGATTGCCTCCTTACATGGTCATTCCCATACCCGCCGTATCCATATAGGCAAGGCTGGGATCGTTGAGGATGGTCAGACCGTTGTTATAGTCCTGCACCATCTTCTCAGCTTCGGTTTGCTGATGAGAAGAATCATACCAGCGACACTCCATCTCATCGATGGTCTTGTCCACGCTGTCAGGGTGGACATGGTCGGAATAGTAAGCGGCCGCATCGAGGAAATCGGTGCGGCCGTGCTTTTTATAGATTCCGTGAATGGATTTCATTTTTCCTTGTGCCATAGCTTCCTCACATAGATTGGACAGGGCTGTGATCGAAGTGATCTTCTGTCAGGTTGCAGCCCAGCACCGACAGCAGAGAAGCAGGATCATCCTGACAGTTCTCGCAGTATTCCAAATGATAGGTCATTTCGATACAGTCTTCCGTCATGATCAACTCGTTGATTTCTTCCCGCTGCCGTAATTCTTCTTCCAGCAGCTTGCCATTCTCATTGGTGTCGGAAACATCCACCCCAAAATGATAGAGCAGTTCCTCGTAAGAAACTGCCCACCGTCCATCTTCGGAATGTTCCAAACCTTCTGTCACGGCATAATCCGCAAGCTGCTTCAGCTTTTTCTTATCCATAGATTTTCCTCTCACTTTCTTCCGTATTTTATTCTGTTGGGGTCTGACCGTAGCGGGAATAATACACGCTGCCATACCCGGTACGCTTCACCTTTACAGATTCGCTCTGATCATATGGCGCTTCAAAATGAACCAGCACATAATCGGATGCCTCCCGTATGGAGGATGCGGTTTTCAGCTTTGCGAGGACATCCGGGAACTTTGTTTCCAGTTCTCTGCACAGGAACGCCAACTGCATATCCAGGTCAGAGATGGAACACCCACGCTCATTGGCAAAAGCCAGAAGCTCTGATTTTCGATCCTGAACCGTCCACTGCGCCAAGCCGTATCCCGCCTGATCGGAAGCGAAATTGGCATAACGCCCATCGTCGACTGCCTGAGTGTAGGTTACATCGGTATAGCCGAGACCAGGTTCGTAGCTGTCCTGCAAATTGTTGGAGCGCAGACTGCTTTCCGCAAAGAGATTCCCCATCAAAGCGGCTGTGCCAAAGGGATTTCCGATTTTCGCATAGAGCGTGTCCCAGATCCGCTGTTCATTTGCGGTGGTAGGCACATTGCTGTCCAGGTAAGTGATATACGGAATTTTCAGCCAGTGCGTCCATCCGGTTTCACCGAGAGGAGACTGAATAACACCGATCATCGTGCCGCTGGCGTGGATGACCTGACCGCCTCCGATATAAATGCCGATGTGACCGGATTTCCAAACAGCCAACCCCGGAATTTCTGGAATGGTAGAAATCGACCCCTTTTCAGAAGCGTTGTAATACATGGTATCCGCGCCGATATCCGGCATCCCATTTGTTCCGTAGTGAACTTCATGGTCATCCGGGTCGAGCCATCCGTAACCCTTAATCAGTCCCACACAGTCTGCCGTTCTGCCGCCCAGCCAATGGGACTTGATAAAGTCTGCATACCCACCGACTTCATCAGGATACTGTTCCTCTTTTGCGTTATAGAGACTTCGCGTCAGAACAGAGCCATAGGTTCCCCAAACATAACCCCAGCCTTTTTCCTTGGCATTTTTTGCCCAGGTGACCAGGTCAAGATTGTTCTTGGTATAGGGATCGACATAGCCTGAGGTGGAGATATACACAGCCCGGATTGTATTCATAATCTTTGTGAAATCTTCCGCATTGATCTCTTTTCCGAAAGCTGCGTTCACAGCGGCAATGAGCTGGCTGTCAGACTGACCTTTCGCAAAGCATCCCACCAGCTTCTGAACAAAACCGCTTTGCTCAGAGCAGTCAGAAAGCGCAAGCACATAAAGCACTTGCGCTTCTTTTACTCTCTGTGCATCAAAGCCACGATCTCTCATTGCCGTGTCGATGGCATACATCGTATCCTCCACCGCTTGCAGCCGGATCTGTTCCTCCGCGGAAAGGTTCTGCACCACAATCTGCTGGAGGCGGGCTTCATCGAATTGGATGTCTCCGTTGAGGATGCTGACGATTGAGACCACCGGCAGACAGATAATAATCAGGATTCCAAGAATGATGCCGCCAACGGTTTTCAATGCTTTTTTGTCTGTCAGAATGGCAACGGCAATTTTCTTCAGGGCGGCGGCTACCGTTGCACTCATCAGCGGCCTCCTGCTTTGCCAAACATCGCCGCCTTGTACTCAGGAGCAATGACCTGCAAGAGATACCGCTCATTGCCGCAGCGGTACAGACAGGTACCTCTTTCGGGATACTTGATCAGTTCAAATTCGGATGGCTCCACCTGCAAGGCATCCATATACTCCTTTGGGTTAATCTGACCGGCATTGAACAGGAACTGATGGGTCGGGATGCTGAACAGGGGCTTAGTGAATTCCCGAATGGACGGAATCAAAAAATCCTCGATATTCTGAGAAGCCAGAATGATCGAGGAATCTTTTTTGCGCACACGCTTCATAGCGTTGCGGATATATTCAATTGCCGTCATATTGGTCAGGAACAAATACAGCTCATCAATGGATGCCGCCGTATTGCCCTTGCCCAGCAGTTCGTTGCTCATGAAGGACAGCACATTGAAGAGCATGGCATCCTTCAGCCGCTTATTGGTGTCCATCAGCCCCTTCACACCAAACACCAGAAAATTGGAATCGGTGATATTGGTATGTCCGTTAAAATACTTGGACTCCGCACCCACACACATGGAGTGGATGCCGAGGCACACCTCCTGGAGAATTTCTTCCGTGTACAGGTACTTTCTCTGCTTATCGTAGCCGTAGAATTCTTCCTCGCACAGCTTATAGAAATCCTCCATAATGGGAAAGTCCGTGGGGCGCTTGGTGCTGTAATCGGTGGAATCGGTGATTCCGAACCGAGCGTACAGCTTGGACAGCAGAATCTCAATGGTATCAATCTGCGCGTCGTTGAAATCCTTGTAGGCCCGGAAGAAATCTTTCAGGAACGCAATGTGCTGACTTAATCGGGTTACTTTCTTGAAAGCGTCCGGGGCAGTCAAATCCATTTCCTCTGTTCCATCCGACCATGCTTTCGGCTCTAAGGGATTGATGGTGTACTGACCGGACATGAAGTCAATATAGCAGCCGCCCAAGGCTTCACTCAGTTCCTCATACTCGCTTTCCGGGTCCAGGCAGATCACACGCTTACCGGACTCCCGGATGTTGGTCAGAATCAGCTTGAGCAGATAACTCTTGCCTTGACCGGAATTGCCCAGGATCAGGATGTTGGATGTGGTCTTATCCTCCGCGCGGCGGTCGAAGTCCACGAGGATGTTGGTGCCATACTTATCTCTTCCGATATACAGTCCCTGGGGATCGGTCTTACCGGAGAAGTTGAAGGGATACAGATTGGCCGCCGAGCTGGCTGGCAGCACACGCTCAAACTGTGCGCCGAACTGATTGCTGCCCACAGGCAGCACGGAGAGGAAGCCTTCCTTCTGCCGGAGCGTCAGACGATCCACAGAAATTTTGGAACGGGTCAGCTCCATAGCAATGTCGGACTGCAATTCCTTCAGCGCATCCAGATTCTTTGCCTTCAGCTCCAGGAACACGGAGCAGTGGAGCAGAGGCTCTTTGTTCTTGCGCAGATTCGCCAGCAGCTCGATGACATCCTGAAGGTTGCCCTGTGCTTCGATGGTTTCGTTCATGTCATCGCTGCCGGTTTTCAGCTTGTTGCGCCGAGTGGCGTTCTGCACAATTTTCCGCTGCTCGTTTGCTTCCACCAGCCGGTGGTAAATGCGGAGTGTGACACCGCTGCGATCCGCAAGCTGTGCAAGAATCGCCTGTTCCTCCGTGGTGGGCGGATACTCCCGAATGACCCATACGCACCGGTAGGAATTCCCAATGATATAGTGGTCGGTCATAAACTTGATGGTGCTGGGCAGGATGCAGTCAAAGAAATCCTTGGTTCGGATTTCCTCCACCTGCGCCGGAGTCAGCACCTTGGGTCTGCGCTTAAACATGGCGATTCCTCCTTCCATGCCGAAGCGCCAGGCATCCGGCGGCGGACAGCAGAAGGAAGCCAACTGCTGTCATAATCTTAGTCCGTTTCGTCATCTTCATTCACCTCGTAATACTGTTCTCCATCCCCATCGGGCATCTGCTCGCCGTTCATACTGGCTTCAAAGTAAATGGCGAGGAAACGCTTGATCTCTGCTTTCCTCATGCGCCTGACCTCAAAGCCCTGCTCGGAGATGGTTTTCTCAATGCGGTTGGCGGTATCAAATACCTGCTTGTCCTTACTGCCCTTCAACCGGGCGGTAAAGAGAAACTGTCGGGCGGTTGCCATTTCCAACTGCACATTGTCAAGGAAGTCGATGTCTTTCTGGATCAGCTTTCGGATTCTGCTGTTCTGCTCGGCTTCCAACCTGCTTTGGAGGTAAGCCTTGTTATCGTCAAAGCACTCCGAGGAATCCGTGCAGGTAATCTCGATATCCGGGATTGCGGACAGCACCATCATGAGATGGCGGATTTTGATCTGGATATTGACATAGGACAGCACCGAAATATTGGTGGGCGAAACCAGATAAAACAGGAGTTCCCCCTTGTCGGTCATAAGGCCGTATTTCGTGAAGGTCTGAATGCCCATCATGTCCTGCACGGACTGTCCTTTCTTCTTTTTTTGCTGTTTCTCCTTTTTTGCCACAACCGTCACCTCCATTCAAAATACTGCTGCGTGGTAAGAAAATAGCGGGCTGCGTACCGCAGGTAGTCCAGAATTGTGGTTTCATCCATGCGGATGCTCAGAAAGGCAAAGCAGAGGGTTGCCGCCGCTGGCAGCAAAAACCGCAGCTCCACCAACATCACAATGGACAGCAGGGCCGCAATGCCCAGGATTGCAAAATCCTTAAGACTCCAAAACCACATATTGGCGGAGGCTTTCAGGTTTTGCGGATACAAATAGTGCGTCATGCTTGACCTCCCATTGAAAAAGATTCACCCCAGGCATCCTGGCAGAATTCCTGGGGTGTTTGACCGTATGCTTCCTGGATTTTCTCAGTTATCATCTCTTTTATAAGCTGTGCTTCAGCGGCAGTCGGCTCATAATCGAAATACTGATTATTTTCGGGACTGTCGGAGTCGATCTCACATTCCATGCGGAGCGTATCCGCAAAGGGATTGTACCGAGCATACATATTCAGCCATGTTCCGTCATCGTCTGCGGTGTGGATGCCGAATTTCTTGTCCACATCAAACCAGGTTTCCACATAGGCGAGGATTTCCTGCCCGATATCGCAGTCGACCTCCATATCCCGGTCGATGGCGATGTCCCCGCGCTCTAATTCCATGTTTTCTTTCATGTTTACCTTCTTTCCGTGTATTGGTGATGTGCCTGTTCCTGGGCGTAAGAAAAGGGCACCGTCAGAGCGGTGCCCTCCCAGAAGCAGTTTACATTGTTGGTCCTTCCATGATCGGATGATCCATCATTGCCATTTCATACGCAGGCCGGATGATAAGATCAAAACGGGCTGACAGGTAATGCTGATAAAACTGCTTTTGCAGTTCCGTGATGCCCTCTACCCGGTCAATGAACTGAGTGATCTTTTCTATATCGATTCTCGGCACAATCCGTGCGAGTGCGTCATTGCAGTCCTCGTTTTCCCCACGGCTCAGAAAATCGTAGTAGTTGATCTTCCGTCCATGCCGCTTGATTGCAGAAGTCGGGAACTGATAAATTCTGGCATGAAGCTCCGGTTCCTCGGAAAGCACTTTCCGCATAACCTTTTCGTCCGCCTGAGGCAGAAGACAGCTTCCGCAGTCAAACACCGGGGCGATTTCCGTTTCTCCGGTGTTATCATCATACAGAAATCCCCAGTTTCCGTTGTGCCGGTCGAAATTACCCAACAGCGCGTCCGCAACAAACATATCCCAGAAATGCGACCGAAGAATCATCGGGGAGACATACTGCTGCCTGTCGATGGTATCCATGATGTCATCCAGCTCCGTTCCGCTGCCGTTGCTGTCGGAATCGAGAATCGTATTCTTGATGGAACAGAAGTCGAACAGCCGCTTCCCACCGGTAGAAAAGTCCTTGCAGGCACACACGGTTTTCGTTTTGCCCTTGACAGTGTAGCTGCCGAGGATCGTTTCCTGTGCCGGAATCCCCAGCATATTGAAAATGCTGCTGGCAATGTGCTCGCTGATACAGCTATTGGTATAAGACAGTTCTGTTGGCTTCCCGTCCCCGGAGGGAGGGAACTTCAGCATATAGATCTCACCAGCATACGAAACCGCGATCTTACTTCCGTTGGCTCCGTTATAAGCGCGCCCCGGGATGATTCGGCAGCTTGTAAAGTCAATCATTGTTTTCCTCCAAATAAGAATTTCTTCCGCAGATAATCCGCGTGTTCCGGCGTAATCACGCCATCACTGATCTGCGCCATATTGATGCTCCCGTACAGCTCACCCCAAAGGCAGTCCAGGAGGCTGCTGTGGTTTTTGAGGCCTTCCTTATAGGCATCCAGATCGTGCTGTAAATACTCCGGCAGTCCATATTCATAGGCTTGTTCCCGCTGGGACTGATGAATTCCTTCTTCGGTCAGCAGTTCCATTGGCACATTGAGTGTTTTTGCCAGCTTGTATACCGTCTCAGCGGAACACTTCTCCAATTTGGTTTTCCCGCTGCAAATATCATTCAGTGTTGCGTGCGGAACGCCGGACAGAACCGCAAGGCGGTACTTCGTCATTTGGCGCTTAACAAGCAAATCTTCAATCATCATTCTAACCACTCCCACTTCTATTATATCGGCATACCGAAATAAAATCAAGCGGTTTGTGGGGAATCCGGAAGATTTCCTCAACCGGAAGCCTTTGCAATGCTTCGGGTCAGGTTGACCGCTGTGGTGGTGGCGTGGACAACGGACATCATGTTCACTTTCACAGAGCTGTCCAGACCAAACTGCTGGGCAATCCGAGGCACCTCATTGGCCGCCAGCATAATGCCAAGCCCCAGGAGCATATGATCCGGGAAGGTCAGCAGTCCCAGGAACAGCAGGCTGGTCTGCAAGAATGCGGTCAGACAGATCGCTGCCACCTGCTTGCACCATTGATTGAAGCCGTCCGTATATCCTCTCGGGACAGAGAACATATACAGACTGCCGACTGCCATCTGCACCAGCAGAATGCCGCCTCGCTTGATGTTCTGAAAGAAGATTTTGACTACGCAGTAGGCAAAGGCAATGAGACACAGAAGATTCAGCAGTCCGAAGGTCACATCTGCGGAGACCGCAAAACACCCTTCCAGCACCGTCGTGCTTTGGCCAGCCAGATCCAAGGTCTGTCCTCCGGTCAGAACGCTGATGAGGTCACGGGAAAAGGTGTTTTGCAGGCTGATGCAGAACTTGTACAGTTCCACCGGTACAACGCCAATCAGCGAACAGGCAAAAAAGCCCTTCAGGATGTTAATGCTGGTGGTGCGGATATTCGCCCGGCCGCATTGGTATTCGATTGCCACATCAAAAATGGCAACCACCAATCCGGCAACAAACAGCGTCCAGCCAAACAGCGTGAACAGCCGGATCGTTTCTTTGATCCATGGCAGATCGAAGATGTCAGCGCCCATATTGCCCATCATGGTAAAAAAGTCGGCAACAGCGCCATAGATGATCTCATACATCCATTGGAGTATGGAATCAAATATCGAATTGGCAAGCTCGGTTCCAAGAAATTCGACGGTATCACCGATGGCACTGCCAATGCCGGAGATGATATCTCCAAGCCAATCGAACATTGGGTTTCAACCTCCTTTGGTGATAAAATGACCGCCGCAGTCTTTTCTGCGGCGGCACTTGCTTAGATAATCGTCCAGATATACAGGGGTGCAGTCAGCGTGAAGATCAGGCAGGCAAACAGGATACACGGGGCGGCAAACTCAAACTGACCGTGTTTCCGGTACTCAAAGTAGCTGGTACCGACCTTCACGAAGAACAGCACCGCCAGGATCATATCAATGACGGGAAAGACCACATTGTTGACCACGGTCTGCACCTGGGATTTGGCTGCATTCCAGGTGTTCTCCACGGCACCGGCCACATCGCCGCTTGCCGCAAATGCGGTTACACTCATAGCGGTCATCATCAGCGCGACCACTGCAACACAGAGCAGCGTTCTCATCGTTTTCCGTTTCATTTCGCATTACCTCCAATTAATTTCGCAATTTCTTTTTCGGTTACTTTTCGGGTGTGGATATTGAGGTGCTTGCAGAACTGGATGTCCCTGCGCATCTCCTCCGTGATTTCGTCACCGATGATCCACAATTCATCGCAAAGCCAGAGCAGGCTCTGACCTGCCGCGGCGCAGGTGTTGGCATAGGCTTTTTTCTGATACAGCCCGTAAAAATGCGGCACAATTGGTGCGGCGCCGCATCGCAAGGCATACTCCGTATACCATTCTGCCTTGGCAAGGCTTTCGGCTGGGTCGCTTCCAAAGGAAGCACAGATATAAACCTTCTTCATTCCGTCCCTTCCTTTTCTGTTGTGAGTTCGCTCACACGCTCGCAATATACTGCAAAGCGCATCTTATGGTTGCTGCCGGTGTAATAACAGGTCAGCAGGGTGACCATGTCCCGATCAGGCTGAATCTTGATCTTTTCCACCTCGTAGGATTCTATGGCTTTGGTTTCTACAACCCGGTAGCAGAGCGTTTCCCACATGTTGGTTATCTCGACTTCGTCACCCTTTTTGAGAGAAACGATGTTGTAAAAATACTTGCCGCTATGCCACCCCCGGTGTCCGGCAATTACGCAGTTGGTATTGATGCCGCCTACAGGCAGGCTGGTCTGGGAAAGGTGCGCTGCCCCGAGGGAGAGATGGTCAGCGGTGGCTCCCAAATAGATGGGCATTTCCAGCTCAATCTTCGGAATAGAGATCACGGCGAATACTTCATCTTCCAGTCCGAAATCACCAAGGGTGAAGCTGGGCTGCTGGTACGACCAGGGGTCAGTCAAACCGGATTGGCGATCCTCCCAGATCTGTTGGTTATAATCATGCACGGCATCCCATAAATCCTGATTGGGGATGGTTTCCTCCGTGGGTTTCTGCGTGGTTTCCATAGAGGGCAACTCCGAGGGGACAGGCTTTTCAGATGGCTTCACCAATTCGAGGAAGCTGTTTGCACTGTCCTGTAGCCGATAGTCCAGGTAGAAACCACGGATATAGGGGAAAATAAACAAGATACAGCCAACAAAAAAGACAAGGAGCATGACCGTCACAATCACTTTCCTTGTCTTACCCATGTCGCTTCCTCCAGAATCCCACGCCCAGCAGAACGGCTCCAAATACGGCAACCACAAGGATGCCAACGCCTAAGCCCTTGACATACTGCTGCTCCCAGGTGGATTTGACCGGCACAAATTCTATTTCTGCCAGTTCTTCTTCGGTAGGTTCCTCATAGGGAATCCGCACACCCCGCACCAACAGGCGGTGGGTATTCACACCATAGGGCGTGCAAGTCACGAGGGTACACAAATCTTCTTTCGGTTCGATTTCCAGAAGGCTGGTATCATAGGGCAGCACGGTATTGATCTCCTGTACCTTGTAGGCAAGTCTTTCGCCCAGCACATCCAGATAAAAAATGTCTCCGACCTTCATTCCGGGAAGGTCGGAGAACATCTTCTGACTTGCCATGCCGGAATGCCCGGTCAGAACCGTATGGGTTCCTATGCCGCCAACCGGCAGAGAGCTTCCCAGCAGATGCCCCACGCCTTTGGCAAGGGTTCCGTCTGCTGTGCCGTGGAAGATGGGCAAATTCACCTGGATGTTGGGAATCACCACATACCCCATGATGCCGTTGCCTGCGATGTTGAGCTGGTCTGCGTAATCCTCGGATGCCCATTGGAGCAGATCCTGTGAAAATGCCTCCTGCACACCGGGTTTCAGCATTTCGTTATACTGGTGCGCCAGCTCCAAAGCCTGCTCCTTTTGGGCATCATCCGTCTTTTCCAGAATCTGCTCATAATCCGCATGGATTGCGGATTGATGGGATGCATTGTACTTCGCGGCGATTATGGGATACAGGGTCAGACCGAGCGCAAGCAGAAAAGCAAGGATTGCCAGAATCATGGTTATTGTTTTTCGTTTCATTGCTCCCTCCAAAAGGGAGACCCGAAGCTTTTGCTCCGGGTCTCAAAAGGATTACTTATGGTCGGGGTTGGACTTCTTGCGGGTTGCCAGCACAATCACCAGCGCGGCACCGGCCATGGTCACAATACCGATGATGCTCAGCAGCATAGTGCCGTTGTCGCCGGTATCAGGCAGGTCGAAGCCGGGGTTGTTGACCACTTTCAGCAGAGCCGCAGCATTGGCACTGCCGTTATCCTCACGCATATCCACAGCGTTGCCGTCCACGGTTGCGGATGCGGTCAGGTAGTTGTAGATCAGCGCCTGCTGGGGAATGCCCGCCAGATGCAGATCGTAGCCGCCGTCAAACTGGTAATGAGGGTCGTTCTGGAGGACACCCAGCACGTCCTTCGTGTAGATGGTGCAGGGGCGGGTGGCATCATCGGTGGCAGTGATGACCACATGAATCTGATCCTTCAGCAGCACATAACCGTTGGCAGTCTCAATCTCAGTCAGAACATACTCGTCATCTTCCAGACCCTTCACGATGATCTTGCCGAAGCTGCCATCAGAGGTCACAGGATAGAACACGGTGGCATCGGCTTCCTCGGTTACATGGCCGGTGACATAGTACACGCCCTCAGAATCATTGCGGGTAGCAGTGACCCAGTAGCCGTCGGTTTCGTTCCAGATCTTGAACTTCACATGCTTGAACATACCGGTTTCCTCGGCAGTCTCACTGTCCTTGTCGGAGAACACCTTGGTCAGATCAATACCGAAGGAGTACACATGGGCATCGGAGATGAGGGTGTCATAGTAGTCGGAGCTGGTGCGCTTCCAGGTCAGAACCACTTCGTTCTCATTGCCATCCTGACCGAAAATCATGGAAGCATTGGAGTTGACCGTTGCCTTGTAGGTCACGCGAACGGTGTAGTTGGAATAGCCCATATACACATGACCGTTTACATTCTCGGTGCGGCCATTGATCTCATCCAGACCGGCTTTGGACACATCCACGGTCATATGGCGGTCATCGCTGGAGTAGGACACGGCAAATTTGCCGGAATTCATATCCCAGGAAACAACCCTGTCGGTGCAGTCCTTGTCGGTGAAAATCTCGATTTTCACACCATCAGCCTTGTTGTAAGACAGACCCTTGGAAATGGTGTCATAGAAGTTATACACGGTCAGGCGGGTTGCATCGGAAGTGATGGTGGGCAGAGTAGAAACAATCTGATACTCCATCACATCACCGGCAGATGCGGTAGCGTTGTGACCGAAGCCATCGGTAATCACATCGGAGCCGTTGTTGTTGCCGGTGTCGCCCTTTGCTTCACGGACGGTCTTTTCCAGGCTGGGGATACCAGTTTCGTTCTTGGGATACACAACCACATCATAGTTCCAGAAGTGACCGCCCTCGGGGGAAGCGGAGTTGGCATCGCCGGAAACGGTGGTCATGGGCAGGGATACGAAGAAGGGGTTGGTGGTAGAAGTCACCATCTCAGGCACCTTGGTTTCCACCAGCAGGTACAGACCCACAGGCAGGTTGCGGACGATGGTCTTGCCGTTTTCGTTGGTGAGGGGCATGGGCGTACCACCAGTCTGCGCCATATACTTTTCCAGAGCGTCCTTCACGGTGGTGGAGTTGGCGTTCAGGCTGTCAGCCATGGCTTTGTTCAGAGTATCGGAAGTGTAGTAATAGTTGGCGTGATCCAGCTTATCGGTGTTGTCGGCATTCTCATAACGGCCAGCACCGTCCGGCAGACCGATGGCGGAGAGCAGGTCAGCAGCCTTCACCTTATCGAAGCCGTACAGCACCATGGTCTGGTTGTATTCGGGATGCTGGTCGTTGGCGCTCTCCGTAAAGGTCACGATGTCAGCAACCCGCAGGTAACTGAATTCCACGCCCTTGATGGCATATCCGTTGGCGTTCTGGCCGTTGCCCAGAGCATTGTCAGGAGAGCCATTGGCATCACCCTGACGAACACCTTCGCCCAGGACTTCTTCCACATAGCTTTCGCGCCAGCCGGTGGAGATGAAGGAATCCTCATTCCAGACGCCGTCCTTCAGGGCGTTCGTCCAGTCAAACTTCCAGATGGTGAGGGAGCAGTTCGCGTCCTCATGGATGGTGGCATCGTCCACCTCGGCGGCAAAGGCCATACCGGCACAGCTCAGGCACATGACCAGTGCCAGACACAGGGTCAGAATCTTACGCATTTTCTTCATGTTGTTTTTCCTCCTAAAAGATTGAAAAAGAATGTTTGAAAGGGTTTTTGGGTACAAAAAACGCCAGAGGGATGATCTCTGGCGTGATAGGGGTGGATATTCAGTTTACTGCACCTTCTTTCGGCGGGTAATCAGCAGGGTCACACCCGCAGCCGCTAAAAGTGCCGCAAGGATGGAAATAATTCTGACAGAATTGCTTCCGGTTTTGGGCAGTTCCAGAACGGGAGAGTTCACAACGCCCAGAACCACCTCAAAGGTTTCGCTGCCGTCCATCGTTCCCTCCCAAATGTGGTCGGGCATCAAAGAGGAACCATTGAGGGTCTGAAGCTCTGTCACCCGATACCGGATTGCCTTGCCCTCTGCGGTGAATACACGCAGATCTTCAAAGCGGGCAATGCCGCTGCTGTCGGTGGTCAGCGTACCATCTGCACCGAGGCCGCCGCTGATACAGGAACCGGGAACAATGGTGTCATTGTTATCTCTCTTGGTTACAGGTGTCCAGGTCTTGCCGTCAAGGGAGTATTCCAGCAGGAACTTCACGCCCTTCATGGCTTCGCCGGTGGAGGACTGCTTCCGCAGTTCGATACTGCCAAGGATGGGGGCATTTTCCATGGTCACATACACCGTCTGGTTATTCTGTGTGCAGGATACCGGGTATTCGGTGATATCCAGCACATAGCCTGCCGGAGCCACCTTCTCACAGATGAAATAGCTGCTCGTATTGCAGACACCATCCGCAAAGACGATCTTCCGGGAGAAGGTCAGGTTGCCATCGGCATCTGTGGTGCCGGTATCCAGCACCGTGACCGTTCCGTTTGCATATCGGGTACACAGTTCGAAGGTGGCAGAAAGAGGTGTTTTCAGCCCCTTTTCCTCCTTGTGAATGGACACGGATGCTGTCCACAGTTGGTTTTCCCTGGTATACTCATAGACCTTGCCATGCTCAGAGATCGTGACTGTCCAGGGGTCGCACAGGATTGTACCTGTCTGCCCGGAAATCTGTGCTACAGTATAAGTGCCGTAAGGCAGATCCTTGGAAGTGCCGATTCCGTTTTCACCGGTCACGATGGTGTCCACCGCATTGCCTTTGCTGTCGGTAACAGAGAATTTAGCACCCTTTTCAGGGGCATTGGTGTTGTCGATGGTGTTCACGATTTTCTTCGTAATCTGAATCTTGCCTGAGATAACAACATCGGGACAGCCGGTTCCATTGGCGTAGCTGTAGCTCACATCCTTATTGGCGGCGGTAATGGAGAAGGTCTGCTTCCATACGGTGTTCAGGTTATAGCCATTTGGGGCTGTCTTTTCCTTGACGGTATAAGTGCCAACTGGGAGGATATTGCCCGTTGCGGCATGACCCTTGGCATCGGTAGTCAGTTCCACGCAAACACCTCCGGGAGCGATGACCTTGCCGCCGATTACAACGGAGTTCCTACTGCTGTTGATGACCTGAAACTTTGCACCAGCCAGCGTTGCTTCGCCCTGAGGAGTCTGCCCGGTAACCGCATCGTACTTATCCACGCTCACAGAGCCGAACAAGCTGGTGTCGATGGGTTCCGCTACACCCCAATCGCCATTGGCCATTGCCTTGAGGATAGCGGCAGATTCCGCTTTCCACACATGCTTGGCACCGCTGGCTTTGGTGGAATCCGCAACGATGGAGCAGTACAGGGCATCCTGAATGACCGTATAGCCCAGAGAGTTCTTCACTTCCGTGATCTTCAGCGTTCCCAGAGGGAGCTGATTCACACCTGCCGGGGATACAAACAGCGCACTGCTGGTATAGCCGGAGGCCAGATAATCCTTGCTGTAAATACATCTGCCGTTTGCATCGGTGGCGAAGTACCAGGTGCGGGTAGCTGTTCCAGACCAGTTGTTATTGGCATAGAACTCCCACTTGAATACCGCCCCGGTAAAGGAACCGTCGCCCTGGGGCGTGGTGGTATCCTTATCCACCTTGGTCAGCACAAAGGGCGGATCGAACACGGGCACATCGGACACGGAGATCACATTATTGCCGGAGGTAACGGTATAGGTGTAGGTTTTGGTGTCCAGCTTATAGCCTGCGGGGGCTTTGGTTTCCTTGATGGTCAGCACCGTACCCACGGCGTACTTCTGGGAGGAAGCCGCATTGCCGTTGGCATCGGTCTTGAGAGTTTCCACCACCTTACCGTTTACGGTGACGGAATACTCCGCACCGGCGAGGCTGTACAGGGGATTGCCCTTGATCTGATCGATGCAAGCCTGGGTTGCGTTGATGGATTTCTTTAATGTGACCTGCTTTGCGTTCTCCGCATTGGTCAGAGTTACATTGGAAGTGCCGCCAGAGACCGTGACTTCCTTAACCTCCACATTGCCGCTGGCATCCACATTCACCTGATACCCGTCCGGGGCTTTGGTTTCCTTGAGAAAATAGGTGCCGGTGTACAAACCAGTCCACTGGGAAAGACCGCTTCCGTTGGTTCTGCGAACGCTGGCACTGACATAGCCCGTATCCGAGGTGGACAGGGTTTCATAGTCGCTGCTCGTTACAGGAACGGTACAGGCCGCGTCCCGGTACAGGGTAAATTCCGCACCGGAGAGCTTTGCGGAGCCGGAGGCGTTGGTCTTGGTAAGACTGATGGAACCTTTCCCGGAACCATACGGTGTCCAGTAGCCGCGCAGATAATAGAAGGTGTTGGTTCCGTTCTCTGCGGTAGCATCCACCTGGGTTTGGATGCGGTTTACAAGTCCGGTGCCGAACAGGTTGGAAGAACCGGCACTTGTCCAAATACTGCTGTTATGATTGGAGGAATGCTTGCCGCCAAGCATGAGCTTGCAGATCATGGTGTCAGAGGAATTCTTCATCCAAGAGCAGGCACCGAATCCAGTGTTGCAGTTGGCGCCGGAAGTATAGGCGGTTTTCAGCCAGGAGGCATTGGACGAACCGTTTGCTGCCACATCCCCGATGGTGTAGATCCGGTTTGTGCCGCCAAGATTTTCCGCGCCAACCCAAGACCAGATGATGGTGGGGATCAGGGTGGAGCCATTCTGGGAAATACTCAGTTTGCCGTAATAGGCATCCAGATAATTCTGAATTGCCAGATCGCTGGCACCCAGATATTTCAAGACAGAGGCATACAGGGAACTGTCCGTTGCAACGGTTTGTCCCTTCGCCACATCCAGCTTGTCCCATGCTCCATAGCTGTTGCCGAGAATAATACGGGCAAGGAACTGCTCAATGGCGAGGCTGCTGCCCACTTCATTACGGACGATATAGGGCGATGTTTCGGGCTTGCCGCCGGGGTTGTAGTAGTTGAACCAATAGTTGGTAAAACCCACCCAGGTGAACTTGCAGTTATCTTCGGCAAGGCCGCTGTTGGGGAAATGATAGACATAGGGATAGGAATTCCACTGTGCCTTCACGATGAAGGTGTGCGGGGAGATGGTATAGGTGTCAAAAACTGTGGTTTCCGAGGAACCGTTGTCCTTGCCGGTAGAGTTCCAGGCCAGGGCTTTCCCGTTTTGCAGGGTGCCCACGACGCTGCCATGGGAGTTATACCGGTTGTAGCACTGGTCGTACCGGTAGTAGACTACCTGCATGGTTACACCGGCGGCTACCATGTTGCTGGAACCACTGCCTGCTGCATTACCTCCACCACCACCGTCACCGGTTTCAGAACCGGAGCTGCCGCCGTAGGTGGTGTACGAGTTGAAAAAATCCACAAGATCGAAATCCATGGGGATTTCACCATCCGGGAACAGCTCCCACAGGAAATCCAAGACCTCCGGGTCAAACTCGTTGGCCAGATCCAGGAACGGGTTTTCGGGATTGGGTTCCGTTTCTTCCTCATCCGGAATGGGTTCAGGGACTTCTTCCTCCGGGTCGGAAGGGGGAGAATCTTCCTCCACAGCTTCTGCGGGGGCGTGTTCTTCCTCCGGCTCCGTACCGGCAGATTCGTCAGGGGGCGGCGCTTCGGATTCGTTTTCGGTTTGCGCAGGCTCTGTGCTATTCTCCGTTTCGGCATCGATCTCATTGTCTGCGGTAGAGATATCCGTATCATCATTCTCTGCCGCAAACGCCGTGATTGTGCCAAGGGGTACACAGGCTGCGACCAACACGAAAACCAAAAGCAGCGCCATGAGTTGCTTGAATGTTTTCACTTGTTGTCCTCCTTATTCTTCAGGATACAAAAAATGCCCTCCGATGGGTTACCATCCGAGGGCTTGCCGGGAAAGGGACTGAGCTAATTTTTACATGGTGATCACCTCCTGCAAAAGAAAAAGTCACCTGATTTCGTGAAAAACCAGGTGACAGTTTTACCGTAATTCAATTGGGAAAACGACAAGAATCTGTTTGGAAGCATTCCGAAATAAGGGTAAGGCTAAAATCATGATATCTTTTTTCATGAAATGTGATACGCCACGCAATGTCATGCTGCACAGGTTCAAAATGCAATGCAGAACACGCAGTACAGAGCTTTCCTTGTGAACTTGCTCCAAATACAACCGCTGTTGGTCCGTCTGCTCCGCCGATGATTCTAATACAGGCGGCATTGCTGCTCGCAGAGGGCGCAAACGAATCATGGTCGGGCATGATTTCAAGCGGTTTGTCGCTATCATCACAATCACTGACTGTAATTCGCTCTGATGCTTCCGGCGAAAGCGTGTAACTCATGGCGGTAAAATGCGTCGGATAAAACCAGCGGTCAGAGCCAAAGCTGTTCTTCGGCAAAGTCTGTTGCTCCAATTCCTGTACGGTGAGCGTGTATTCTGTCCCGTTCGCAGGATGGACAAAATGGAAAGAATCGCCGGGCGCTTTCACCGTGAAATGCGGGCCGGGGAGGGAAACCAGTTGTTGTTCCATGGTCAGGGAAAGCGTCCTGATTTCCGGTCGGCGCTTGCTCACCCACGGAAAGGCATCTCTGCAAACGACCCATCCATACGAGGTGTCCAGGCCATAATGCTCCACAGCCCATTTCGCTTCCACCGCAATGCCCATCCCATCCGGCAGACAGGGATTATATGTCACAGCACAGCCGTGAGATGCCCGCAACTCATGCCCATTCAGATCCAGTCGTGGGTTGAAATGAAGACACAAAGGATTGTCCAGCTCCAGTTCCATCTGCTGCTCCCGCGTAAAGTTTTCATACGAGTCGTTCTCCTGCGTAAGATTCCACTTTTTCATGAAAGCACGGATTTCATCTGACTCGACACGCATACAGAAATCAACAACTAAACCCTTGCTGCATGAGTAGGCTGCAGGGATCAGCCAATGATGCCCCGCCCACTCAAACTGCTTTCCAACGGGAATCTCCTTTCCGGCGTGATCCTTTCCCTGATGTCCCCAGAAGTTGCCTTCAAAATAGACCTTCCATTCTGGGGCAGTTGGTTCCGCTGCCGGGTTCATATCTATGTCGTAATACTCTTCCGTGTATCTGATCTTGCTGTAATCAAAGGGCGATTGCAGTGATTTGATATACTCCCACGGTTGCTCCATACCCGTCAAACTCATCTTTTCGGCAATCTCGGAGAGAGTTTTCTTCTGTTCTTCGGTTGCAGGATTCTCCTTCAAAAAAGTCTCAAACTGCGCTTTATCCCACATCCATGCCTGTTCCAAAGCAGCGGCATCTCCACACGCCAGCAGCAAACGCAGAAAGTCCGTGAAGTCTTTTGCCAGCGGATGGACAAAATCAGGGGCTGTATTCATGGGGCTGACCGCAAAAACCATTTCCCCGAAGCCACGAATGAAGCAGTAGTGGATACCGTCTACTCCAGCCCAACCAATGATTGAAGCACCTTTAGGTGTACAAAAGTACGATGTTTCATCGTTCCTTGTTTCAATTCCAACCGATGCAAGGCTAATGCCGAGCTGTAAAAACTCTTGATATGCTTTCATTGTCTTTACTCCTGAATTACATATGCGGATTGGCCACTCCGACTTGAGAGTATTATACTTCTGTGTTGCTTCCTTTTCAATCATTGTGTTGGGAAAATAGCAATGCGGCACAGAATTTTGTCCCGTGCCGCATTGTTTCGGTTTTTATTGCATCTGCTCCCCGCAGAGGCTGCAATACCATTCCTCGTAAGCCGGGGTATCCACGACCCACTCGTCTACGCAGCCGAAGCCGCCATGCTCAAACAGGGATTCCTCCGGTGGGAAGGATGCTGAGTGGGCGTTCCAGGCGGCAGAAACCTCATCCGGGCTTCCGTAGACTGTCCAGCCGCAGTCGCATACAATACCCGCCAGCCAATGTCCTTCCTCGTCATGATGAACGCATTGCCAGTCATGGGCACACTCCGCAGGTTCTGTTGGCTGGGGTTCTGTGGGAATCGGTACGGTTGGGGCTGGTTCCGTGGGAGAAGGTTCTGTTGGTGCAGGCTCCATAGGCTTTGGTGGTTCCGTAGACTGCGGTGGGTTGGTGGATTCCGGTTCCGGCTCTGTGGGCTTTGCAGGCTCGGTCGGCTGGGAGGGAAACTCTGTCGGCTGAGTCGGCGCAGACTCCACAGTAGATTCCGGTATAGCCGTAGGTGCGGATTCCTGGGCAGGCTCGGTCTGAACCGGCTCCGTTGGAAGCGTGGAGATCATCATTTCTTTTTCTGGTGTTTCTTCCGGCTTTTCTTCTGTGGGGGAATCTGCTGTCTTGGATTCAGTCTCGGCTTCATGCAGTTCTTGAAGAAGGGGCTGCTCTGCTGTGCTTGAAGGTGCCTGAAGCTGTGCGGCATCCGGTATGGGTTTGGAGCTGGCACATCCGGCAGCACTTGCAATGATCAGGAGCATAGCGATTGCGGTCAGGATTTGTGTTTTCATCGTATTTCACCTCAACCCCAACAATACTTGGCAGGTTCCAAAAGTCCAGAGAGAATCGGAAAATCCCAGAAGATTTTTTACATGGACGGGCCGAAGGGCAGTTCCTCGTCCTCGTCCAGGGTATCCGACTGCTCCAGCTTCTGCTCATAGGCATCCAGAACAGCCGCTTTCAGTTCCTCACGGGCATTTGCTGTGATGGGATGAAACTGATCCGTATAGTGCTTTTGCCCGCCCTTTTCATAGGAAGACTGGGGCATCTGCACGAACAGCCCTTTCTGAGAATCGATGACCTTAATGCCGTGGACGGCAAAAGCACCGCCGATGGTCACACTGGCGACAGCCTTTACTTTGCTGTTGGAAGAATCAAACATGCGGTCGATTCTTGCTGAAATATTGGTCTTTGCTGACATTGTGATTTCCTCCTTCTTTACATTCCGAAAAAGAATGCGAAGCCTGTATCACGCTGGACTTCTTCGTCCGTGATATCTTCCGGCTCCGCAAAACGATCCATATACTTTTCTACTTCCGCATCCGTCAGACTGCGGAAGTCCTCGCCGGTGTCCCCGCAGACAAAGAACGGCCCCGCAATGATGGAACTGCCGTCACCGATCCTTCGGTTGCCCTGCATTCCTATCAATTTCGATTCCTCGTTGCCCACAAGGATTGTGTCATCCTCATTGTAGATGGGTTCAATGAGACCGCCCACCGCTTTCTGCTCTGCCTGCAAGGTGTGGAGAATCTCGGCGGTGTA
>ULSS01039874.1_pt1 | contig 26892 bp, 14 predicted proteins | sample 1956901 | NCBI WGS metagenome assembly ULSS01 (sample SAMEA4835714, study PRJEB28245) | human gut metagenome | biome: gut microbiome; material: fecal sample | place: Denmark | collected 2008
GCTCATATACCACCAACGTCCATTACCATATGCCATGCCTGTGTATGTAAAGTTAATCGTTCCATTCTCTACATACCACCACTTGTTATTAGCCTGTGCAAGTCCTTTGTAGTCCTTATCCACAATATCATCCTTGTAATAATACCAACACTTTGCGCTGTCACTATATACAAGTCCATTCTTCTTGTCAGCACTTGGTATATCCGGATTAGCAGGTTCGGTAGGATCCGTTGTCGATGAACCGTCAGCCTCAAAGTTCATATAGAACAGATTAATTGAATCACCCTTTGTTATAGTAACCTCTCCGGCCTTAACTTCAACTGTAGCAATTCCATCTGAACCACATGTATACTTATCTCCGTTAACCTTGACTGTCTTGCCTGATGCAGCAGCCGAACCGCCGAATACAAGGACAAGCTTACCATCTGAAGGAGCTGTGAATGTAATGCCTGTCTTGGACTCCATCTTCAGGGCTGTCGTAAGGGTAAGTCCTGCGTATGTCACGCTTCCCTTGCCTGTCGTGGTTGAGCCTGTTATTGTGTATACAGAACTTGCTGTTCCGCTTGTTGTGAAGTTGTGTGCATATGCACCTGCCTCTGCCGGTTCTGAGGAACCGCCGCCTGATGTTCCCTTAGCCGGAATTTTCTGGGGATCCTCATATCCGCATACAGTACACTTGCGGACCTTAAGTCCTGTCTCTGTCTCTGTTGCTTCCTTTGTAACTGTCCATGCGCCATATGTGTGATCAAGCTTGGCAACCGGCTCTGTCTTGGTATCTCCACATGAACACCTGTAAATCTTACTTCCTTCAGAAGTACATGTAGCAGCTATTGTCTCAACAAGCTCATACTTGTGGTAATGAGCATTAGGATCACTTGATGTAATCTCAAGTGAATCAATCGTTACCTGCTTGAATGTTCCTGACTGCATCGTCTTGCCATCACCCGGCTGGAAGTTGTATGGCTGGATCATGTATGTTCCGGCAGGAAGATTCCTTGCCGTGCCGCTTGCAACGAGGAAGCATTCTCCTGCTTCATTAACCAACGCACCTGTTCCTGCAAGTGTATCATCTGCATACTTAACTGTCACATCTACCGTACCGCCGACAGTGAATGCATATACTGTCTTATTAAGCTTGCCTGGTGTCAGTGTTGAAGGCAGTTCAGTTACATTAACAGGCGTAACGCCACTCGGTACATATGATATTGAAGACATTGACACATCTCCAGCAGCTACAGGGTTCTCCTTGAGCACGCCAGTTCTGGATGCGATAGCCTTGTGTGCCTCTGTAATGCTTGTCTGTAATTCATAATCGCCTGTCGGGATATATGAAAGTGATGAATCAGTATCAAACCTGCTGTAGTCAATTCCCTTTGCCGCGAACTTACAGCTGTTGGCAACCGGGTCTGTCTTATTCTCTACTACTGTTCCGCCCATATCATTGATGCAGCTTGAGAATGAGTCATTGTAGCTCTTGATTGCACCCGAATCTACTCTCTGTGGATTCTTGCACATATAGAACAGGTTATATTCTGAGAAAATGTACGCATTGGCTCTTACATTCATTGCATAGTCTGTCTGTCCTTCATATATGTTGTTATACATATGGACATTGGCATTACGTGTAAGAGGTCCCCTTGCCTTACATAACTTCCAGTAATTGTGGTGGTATGTAAGGTTATACTGGAGGCTGGAATCTGATGAACCTACAAGGTTTGTCTTGTGGCAGCCCTCAAAGTAGTTATAGCTGCATGTAAAGTACTGGCCTCTCTTGAAGTCAACTGAGCCATCGCCTTCTGACTTATCCGATTCTGCCGGGTTGGATATGTCCGGGCAGTAGTACTCGTTGTTATGTATCCAGCAGTGCTCTACGCTGGCTGAAAGATCTGAATTGACATTGGCTGATGCCTGAACACCCTCCATGCCGATGGCATCCTCAGGTGTGTTGATGAACTTGAGATTGCGAACCTCAAAACTCTTGCCAAGGTCAGGCTGTGCACTCTCCGCCATGAAATGGAAGCCCCATCCGTCAATTGTTGCGTCAGTTCCTATACCCTCAAGAGTGATATCCCTGCCTGACTTGATACGTGCCATATGTCCGTTATCACCTACAGAACCGCCGAAGTCATCCCCGTCATATGCTGTAAGTCCGTCAATAAGACCTGTGCTGGCATTGAAAGTACCTCTCTTATAGAGACCGCTGTCACTTACCGTTCCGATAAAACGTACAACAAGCGGCACCTTATTCTCCGCAAGCTTCTGGATGATGCCCTGGTTTGTATTGGCCTTTGCATAAATAGTCTTGTTGCCTGATGTCTTCTTGCACTGGCCTTCATGGCCTGCCTCGCCGCATTCCTTACCTACTGAGTTAAGGATGTTGCCGATACCCTTAACAGTAATTCCGCCGTAAGTTAATTCAACGCTGTTCTTATTGTCATCCGTTACATAAAGGACAATTGCATTGTCCTTAAGTGAACCGTCATCATTATATGCACCTACACCTGCAGTGTAATTAAAATGTGCATATCCCGAGCGGTCCTGTGCATCAACACTGATGCCGCTCTTTGTGATAGTCCCGCTCTTTGTTGTAACCGTGAGTGTATATGTACCGGGTTTTACTCCCGGAATGTCAATACGCACTCCTCCATTCTTGTCTCTTACAAGATACTCAAGATCCTGTCCCGTGAGCGAACCGGAAGCTGTTCCGCTGTAAGAAACACCTGTTACGTCAGAATCCTTAACTCCGGATACCTGTGCGTAGATTGTCTCACCGAATCCACCCACACTTGTGAACTCTGCCGATGCTGCCTTAGCAGTAACCGGAGAGCCTGCTGCAAACCCTGACACAGTAAGTGCTGTAGCAAGGAATGCAGCGAAGAACTTCTTAGCTCTCATAATTTTACCCTCTCCTTTGTAATTATTTTACTACTTTACCATTGTTTATCTTATATATCTTGCCATTATACACAACATTGCCTGAATAATTAAATGCTATCTTGCCATTTTTAAAGTACCACTGACCTGAATTATTCTGTCCAATTCCTGTGTAATTAAAGTTAATTGCGCCATTGCTGAAGTACCACCAATTTTTATTAGCGTAGCCCATACCTGTGTACGTAAAATTAATTGAGCCATTAGTGAAGTACCACCAACGTTTATAGTAAGCTGTACCGGTGTACTTAAAATCTATTGCTCCATTACTGAAGTACCACCAGCGATTATTGCCGTATGCCATACCTGTATACTTGAAATCAATTGCTCCATTATTGAAATACCACCAGCGTCCGTTGCCGTATGCCATGCCTGTATACTTGAAATCAATTGCTCCATTGTTTAAGTACCACCAGCGTCCATTGCCATATGCCATGCCTGTGTATGTAAAATTAATTGTTCCATTCTCTACATACCACCACTTTCCGTTAGCGTATGCAAGTCCCTTATAATCCTTATCAACTACGCCATCCGTGTAATAATACCAGCACTTGGCACTATTGCTGTATACAAGACCATTCTTCTTGTCAGCCGGCTTGGTAGGAGCCTGTGTAGGAGCTTCTGTAGGCTTCTGTGTAGGAGCCTGTGTAGGTTTCTGAGTAGGAGCTTCAGTTGAAGGCTCGGTAGCAGGATTGCTTGGATTCTCAGAAGAGCCCTCTGTTACATAATTAATATAGAACAGATTTATTGAATCGCCCTTTGTAATTGTAATATCCTTAGAACCGCTGATATCTATTGTAGCAATTCCGTCTGAACCGCATGTATACTTAGTTCCGTTAACCTTAACTGCCTTTCCTGAAGCGGCTGTTGAACCACCGAATACAAGAATAAGCTTACCTGATGATGGAGTTGCGAACTTAATACTTGTAGAAGACTCCATCTTAAGGCACTTAGAAAGTGTAAGTCCTGCATAATTAACGGTGCCCTTATTAGCCAGGCTGCCTGTTATTGTATATACTGAACTTGTTGTACCTGATGTAGTAAAGTTATGTACATAACTTCCTGTTGTTCCAGGATTTGTTGAAGGCTTTGTAGCTGATGTTGCACCTGTAGAGCCTGATACTTCAGTTCCGGCTTCAGTAGACTTGGTCTCTGACTCTGAAGGCTTTGTCGGTTTAACAGGAGTTGTGCTTCCGCCACCACCAAGTGGGTTACCGCCTACAGCCACAAGTGATGTCTTATAATTAACTACAAGAGCCTTAAGCTCATCATCAACATGATAGTACTCGTCTGCAGTTACAGTCTGCATAACTCCGTTGCCATCCTTCTGCTGATATGTCTTACCGGAAAAATCATACTTAAAGTCACCACCGTTAACACGTCCCGCTCTTGCAACTACTGCTGCCTTAGCATCTTCAGGTGACTGTGCTGTGTATGAATACATAATTGATGAAGTATCAAAGTTGTTATACGCTGTTCCGCCACTGAGTGTCTTAACCGATGATGGAACCTGCTCGTCAGCTGATGATACCGCATATGCATCAAATTCAGTATTATTATCCTGATATGTTACAAATGCCTTAGCACCTTCAATGTAGTTATTAAATGTCTTAACTATACCGCCGGTCTCACCTGAGAAAGTTCCGCCTGTAACCTTATCAGAACCCTGACCTGAGCTGAGCACCGGATATTTACAATTTCTAAAGTAATTATTCTCAACAAATGCAGATGCACCCATTGTTACACCTACACCATACTTGGCGTTGCCATCAAAGTAATTGTTGTAACTATGTACTGAACAGGTTCTGATACGAGGATGACGTGAATCAGAATGGTCATACCAATTATGATGATATGTAATATAATTAGTCTCCTTCTCAGACTTCATTCCCTGGAGATTACATTTACCGTTATCATAAAAATGATTATATGAATGTGTTATAAAGGTAGATGTCTTTGTATCAAGTGCGCCATCCCCTTTAACCTGATCCGCATCACTTCCTGCATGTCCGTAAAAGAAATCACAGTTATGAACCCATACATGATTATTATTCTGCTGAAGTCCTATATTGTCGCCCTCACCACTGTTGACGTTCATAATTCCAAGATTGCGGACCTCAACATTAGACGAACCCTTAATTCTGATACCCCAGCCATTAGCTGTTGCATCTTCACCGATACCTTCAATAGTAAGACCTGCAAGTACACCATCTACAAGAAGATCCCCCTTGTCAAGTACAGCCGGATCTGTAATATTGCCGATTATACGAATATCAAGAGGTGCTGCATTAGTCTTTGCCTTCTTATATGCTGTAAGAATATTCTGTACACCTGAGCATACTGTTCCGCTGACTGTTGCAGATACCGTATCCTTTGTCTCCTCTGTCACATATACTACAACGGCATTACTCTTAAGAGTTCCGTTCTCATTATATGCACCTGATGCCGTACCATTAACCCATGCAAAGCCGGTTCTGTCATGGCTGTACACGCTGAGCGCTGCAGTGGCTGCAGCTTCAGATGGCTTCTCTGTTCCGCCATACACAGGAACAATCTTAATAACGTAATCGCCTGCTTCAAGGCCTACAGCATCTACACGGATATAATCCGGATAAACACGTATAAGCTCATTATCAAGCTTCACATATGCTGAATCAGCCTGTGATGACTTTTTCACATATGCATTGTAACCCTTTGCAGAAAGTCCTGTAGTAAATTCTGCATAAGCACCCTCCGCATAGCCAGCTGCTTCAGTAATCTCTATACCGCCTGCTGCCTGCGCCTCTGACATATTGTACGTAAACACCGCCAAAAACACCATTAATCCGGCAAGTGCTGCACTAATGCCCTTCCTCACACTCTTCATGTTAATCTCCTCCACTTAACGCTTTTGTGCATCATGTATAAGTTTTCAACCTATATACGTTAAATGCTATCACTTTTCCACACAACTTTCAAGAAGCTTTTAAGAAAAATATGTAATTTTGTTCTAAAAATACCCTATACTGTATACATCATATTGTTCAGTTGAGCCTTCCGGCCAGACATGGTACAAAACCGATGCCCAATTTGGATCAAGAATTCCTTTTTTTAATACAATATAATTATAGCCCGCACTCTTCGCAGCCTGTATTATCCCCTGCATATATGGCTCATCCTGATTGACATAGCCATACATTGATGTATCTCCGCCATAACAGGAAAAGTTATCTGAATAATAGTACAAATCAATATCCGGGGCAGCCAGCCTCAGCGTATAACACAGATCTCCGGAATCAACCGCTATAACTTTCTTATCAAGTCCTGACTCCTCTATAATCCTGCATACCTCCACTGTCTGCTCCGGCAGCTTATCAAGGCTGCGCGTGCGTGTCCACTCAAAATTAATTCCATATCTTGGCAAAAAACCTATAATCGCAATTCCAAACACAACTGCATATATAACCCGGGTTTTATTTGTTTTAGCAGTAATAATCATTGATACAAGCGTATATGCCATCACAGGATTAAACGGGACTGCCATATGCAGCATAGAGTTACATGGCGGCTCCACCAATGCAAACAACAGATATATTATAGGATTAATCACACACAACAGACAGACAATTACAGGTATATATACACATACCGCAACACTTATCGAATTACCTTTAATATATTGATACAGTGCCGCAGCAATAAATGCTACAAGATACACATTTGTACTAAAATTATTTTTGTAGATTGCCACCATATTATTAAGCCATCCACTCCAGATATCCGACACATCATTGAAGGAATGTGTTGCAAATCCTCCAATTATATATATTCCAATAAACACTCCTACGGGAATAAATGCTCTAAAATACTTTTTTGTATAATATCTTCCAGCATATCCGCATATAACAAAATAGTAAATATAAACTGACAAATAAGTCATGACACATACAGCCGTGCCAAATACAGATATAAAACAGGCCGCCATAAAGCACATCATAAGATACACAAGCTTAATACTCAGTATTTTTCTGTTATTAAGCGCATTCGTATAGTTTCTGTCGGATGATTTTCTGCAAAGTGACGCTGCTGAAGAACGTACCTTCTGCATAACCTTAACAGTACTTATTGAAAGATACCAGACCACAGGCAGTATAATTCCACATACAACAGCATCAGGATTCCATGCATTAATCATAGTAAGTGTTCCCAATGAGTTCTTCGGTCTAAGTGCATAACAGCTAAACATATTAAGCAGTCCCGCAGCTGCAGCCACATAATATCTGCTTTCTCTGGAACATATTACAACGCAAAACATATAGCATGCAGCATACATTGCAGGCACTGTCATCAGGACAATAAAAAGATTAGCCGTAACAAGAACATTCTCACCCACCAATACTGACATTACAGCAATAAATGTCTGAGCGCTCTTAAATATATCCGGCACCCTGACTGAAATCTCATTGCCGGTAAGAACATCCACGCCAAATCGTGCATTACCCTGACTAATAAACTGCATTGCACCTGAAATTGCAGCATCATTATAATAAGTTCTCGTTGCATTAATCAAAACACTGAATAATATCTGCAATGCCATTACCATAATTACTGCCGCAAATGCAATTCTAAGCTGCCTGCTGTCAAGCTTAAGTTTTAACTGTTTTCTGAATTTATATGCATATGACTTAAAGCCGTTCTTTACAATCCCCGCAATAAGGAGTGCCATGACAGTAACACAATATACCGCTGCAAGCACCTCAATTCCAAGACTGCATAATCTGAAAGGAATCTGAACAACGCCAAACATGAGCATCAATGTGATAACTCCTGTAATATATGTATGTGCTGCACTCATAAGCTTATCACCCACAAATGTCTTAACTGATACACCGGCAGCATATGAAATTAGCAGAATCATAATTGTAAATATAATAGATTTAATAATCAGCATAACAATATACATCTTTCTATATTCTAAATAAGCTTATATATAAGATAATTCTCCGTTTCCCGAACACATTCGCCATATTGTTCCATACGGTCACCTATATTCTGCGTTTTTGCAAATACAACATAGTCACAGCCGGAATCCAGAGCAAAGTCCATCAGATAATCTATATTGGGACGTTCAATATTAATCTGTTCATTAATCTTAAGCTTGGCACTCTCAACTCTTGGATTATCCGAATATACCTCACATGACCATCCATGTACATAATTCCTGATATTGGCATCATAAACCCTTGCATATCTGCTTATCTCGGTCGGTGCCAGAACAATCGGTCCGTCAGAATCTTGCGAGGATATATAATCACATATTTCAATGACATCATCCGGCATCTTGTAAATATTTTTTTCCAATTTAAATGGAAATGTTTCATTAGAGAACATCGTCTGTCCCCATATGATCATGCAGATAATAATGACCGCCATCGTAGCATTTTTCTTACTTCTGTCAGCAATCTTCCGTATAAGCACGCTCATCAGGAATGCCAATATAAAAAAGAACGGAATATACCAATACGACCTTGCATATGCGTAATCTGCAGCTTTGTCAGCCAGCTTATAATAAACCGGATTAAGAAGCGTTATTACAATAATTGCAGCCGGCACACGTATAAAAACTTCCTTTTTATTCCATGCTTTAAGTGTCACCATCGATACTCCAACTACCAGAAGAAGCAAAAAGGCATAGAATCCATTTCCAAAATATCCTATATATGCATGTTGTAACTGTTCCAAAAAATCCGTCATACCAATCCTCATTCCGACTATTTAATAAACTGTGTAATAACCATAACAATCACTGCCGGCATAATAGTTATTATATACCATCGCACATTAGCAAACGTTCTGTTTCTTGCCGAATAAAACAATACCATTGCCGTAAGAATTGATGGAACCGCTATACTTCCAAATGTGCTTATAAAAAATCCCGCAATTCCCGTCATAAAAAGATTAATCCAGTTTTTCTCTGAATGTGCCTGCCCTGAGCCTTTATCCATACTCACAATTCCATAATACCATACAAGCGGAACTATAAAGTTGGCTATAAGAGCTTTGCCATACCACATTCCTACATACATCCATGTTGGCGAGTTAAGCTCATACAGTGTGTAAATTGAACACGAATTTATTATAACAAGCATAATCATTGTAAGTGCTGCTGTGTTACGCTTCGTAAAAAGCCTTGCAATCATATAATATATAACATAAGAAACAGGAATGAATATAAGCGGAATGACCTGATGCATGACTATAACAGGCTCAAGATTGAATATCCGTGATATTGATGCTATAAAAACCGAATAACCGGCAAACAGATATCTCGGCATGTTAGATTCAGTAATAAGTATCGCCTTACCTGTATAAGGGCTGTACTTAATAAGCGAATTGGTATGATATGCTGTTTCTGACCATGCAGCAAATATCGTATCGTCTTCATAAATCTGCTGATTAGCCATTACAAGCACAATATATACGGCAACAAAAATAAATGCAGTTATCTCCTGCCATGTAAGTGAACGAATTCTCTTTCCTGTCTTGGAAAGCTCATTGAATATATATCTCCAATTTCCTATTATACCCAAAATACTTCCTGCTGCCACAATCGCAAGCCATATTCCGGTAAGAAGTGTATTAGAGCTGTACAAAAATACAAGCGGAATATAAATAATCTCATACAGCGCAAGCATCGCCACAAGCCCTGTGACATATACATATTTCATGCTTATTTTGTTCATTCCTGCCAGCTTTGTAACGCAAAGCCCGAAAGTAAACGGCACAATTATAAAGCTGAAAACAAGCACAAGCATCTTTATATATATATACATAACATAATCCTCACTAACTGTAATACAATAATAATACGGATAAAATTTATACTATCACATCTCATAAAATCATGCAATTAAATACAAAGAGTGCCATAAGACATCCGCTATTATCTTATGGCACTTTGGGCATACACTATTAATATTGTAAAACATGGCTGTCATAGCTTTACCAGCCGGCTAAACCAGGGAATTCTTTTAAGCACAGCTATAACTGCCATGCACACTGCCATAACCGTAGCAGAACACAGCATGTTGCCTGCAAGTGTATTGAACCATTCGAAGTTTCCCTGATACTTCAGTACAATCTGTATTATAATCATATGTACAAAATAAATTCCCAATGTATTCTCTGAAACCAGCCTTATAATTGTCCAGTTACTTCTGTAATTAAGGCTCAGCACATACACTGCAATAACATTTACAAAAGCAAATACAGTATCACTTGCTCCGCCTGCTATATCCCACGGTTTTCCTGTTACATGCGAAAAATATATTCCCATCAGCCACTGCAGAATACAGTTCAGCATCAGCGCTGCCACAGCATATATATTCTTATGTGCAAGTCCGGATATTCTCTCCCTTACAGAGTATACATACCCGCCAAGACAGAAATACACGAAAGCATATCCGTATATTCCTCTCAACGGATTAAACATTCCAAATACATTCTTTCTGATAACAATGTTTTTCCCCATAAATACATCAGCCGCAAGACATCCGCACAGCGAAACCATTGTACTTCCTATTGTAAATATAAACGCCATTACTAAAAAGCAATTAAAGCAGCTTCTGTTGTTGTCATACGCACTTTTAAGTATAGGAAAAATAATGTATACACAGATAAGTGCTCCCATGAACCACAGGTGATTTATCCACCCCACAGGCTGCCATGTAAGCAGATTCTTAACAAACTGCACAGGTGTCATAAATTCTCCCCTGATTATCATTATCATAAGGAGTCCGATTATTCCCCACACAAACGTCAGCACAACAATTCTAATGCATTTGAAGATATGCCGTCTCAAGTCGAATTTTCTGTCAAAAAGCAAATATCCGTTTACAAAAAAGAAGATTGGTACTGCCGCCGCATACAGAGTTCTTGTGAAATATCTGAAATACTGCATCACATGCGGTGTCTCAATAAAATTATAATCATAAAGTGTCATGTGATACATGATGACCATAAAAATTGCAACTGTCTCCATAAGATCTATATACGAAAGACGATCATTTTTTGAAGCACCGGCAACTATATCGGTCATTTCCTTTGCCGCTTTATCTTTTATGTCCACTTATCTTCCACCTCATAATAGTTTATTTTATTATTATACTACATTACCTGAATATCTTAAAGGAATTTAAAACGGGGTCGCGTTATGCGACCCCGGAAGGGTTTCCGAATGTCAGAAGGTGATTGTCTGGTTATTACGGAGCTACCAGCCTGTAATTAAATGAGTATCTTCCAAAAATCTGTTTTGAAGATTTACTTACAGTTGAACCCCATTTAACTGTGTTTGTACCACCACTTCCATTGCAATCTGCATATGTAATGGTATCTCCTGAAACATGTGTTACTATTATTGTATGTCCAACATCTCCGCCGTATCTTATGATGTCACCTGCTTTTACTCCATCAATAGTATATGATTTATTCCATGTCCTAGGGCTTCTGCCTGATATATCATTGCCTATCATCAATGCCCATCCATGACACTGCCAAGCATTGTCAAACTCACCATCCCATTTGCTTCCTGTTGGATACTTTTGCTGTTCTGCCTTAAGTTTTTCTTCATATCCCTGTGCCGGCTGTGCAGAATCCGGTGCCGGATCCACGCACCAACGCTGTGCAGTATTTGTTATATCCCACTTCTGGAAATTAACATTATCACCTACATTAATACCTGTAGCCGTAATGACACCATCTGTTCCCTTAAGCTGGAATACATAATTTCCAGTCCACATCTTGTTAGCTATCCATATCTGTGCGTCCGGATCGTCAAATTGATATAAATCAATATTGTCTCCATAGTCAATGTTCATATTGCCATTAGTAGGTCTGTAGACATCTAACACATAACCCCCGCCTTTAGGGACTATGGCATAACCACCATATTGAGATCTGTAATCATCAAATCTCCATTTTTGGGCATCTGATTGCAATATTCCATAGACCTGAATATTTGTCTTATTTGCCTTAATGCCATTATTATAGTCCATTGTAAGATACATACTGGATTCAGGTCTCAGCGCATACTGTCCCGAAGGCAATTGTGCATTTGCTTCATACACATACACAGTATAACTGTCCGTCTTGCCGCCATCGTTAGTCTTTACAGTTATATTGGCTGTTCCTGCCGAAACACCCTTTACAGTGCCATTGCCATCGACCGTAGCAACACCGCTGTTACTGCTGCTCCATGTCACGCCCTTATTAGTTGCGCTGGATGGTGCAACCGAACAACTTGTGCCTACTGTTGCTCCCGCTCTGACTATTACATTAGACTTATTGCTCGTTATTGTAACTCCGGTAACTGCTACATTATTATAGACGTGCACACTATAGCTTGCTGTCTTGCCGCCGTCATTAGATGTAACTGATATAGTAGCCGTTCCAACCGAACGACCTGTTACCTTACCATTGCCATCTACCGAGGCAACATTACTGTTACTGCTTCTCCACGTTACACCCTTGTTAGTTGCATTAGATGGTGTAATTGAGTAGCTTGTACTGATTGAACTGCCTACCTTGACCGACACATTGGATGTATTGCTTGTTATCGCAATACCGCTAACCGGTACGCTTGAACTCTTCGACTTTACCTGTCCCTTGACAACATTGTATGTTGTATTACCTGATTTGTATGAGCCCGTGTAGCCATAGGCAACACGTCCATTCCGGAACAGCCACTGTCCGCTCTTGTTGCTTCCAAGTCCTGAGTATTTGAAATTAATTGAGCCGTTCTGGAACATCCACCAGTTATTGTTAGCGTATGCCATGCCTGTGTACTTAAAGTTAATAGAGCCATTCTGGAATACCCACCACTGCTTGTAATAGGCTGTTCCTGAATATTTAAAATTTATTGAGCCGTTCTGGAACATCCACCAGCGGTTATTGCCGTATGCCATGCCTGTGTACTTAAAGTTTATAGAGCCATTCTCGAAATACCACCAGCGGCCATTGCCATATGCCATGCCTGTATACTTGAAGTCTATCGTGCCATTCTTAACATACCACCAGCGGTTATTGGCATACGCCATACCACAATAACTCCAATCTACCTGATTGTTCCTGTAATAATACCATGTGCCATTAGATGCACGAACCAGCCCGTCCTTAGGTGCAGCCTCATACTGTTTTACCGTTTCAGTTTCTTCTGCTGCTCCGGCTGTTGCATTCTGCTTCTGCTGTCCTGACTTTGTCTCTGCCTGCGCTGCTGTTGTACTGCCTGCCTTGGATGGCTGCTCTGCTGCTGTAGTCTCCTGTGCAGCGGCTGTTGCTGTAACAGCCGCCTTTGAGGAAGCTGCCACAGCCGGTTCAGCGGCATATACATCCGTTCCGGCTGCAGCCATTATAAGAGCCGCAGCAGCTATCTGTGCTGAGAATCTCTTAAATTTTATCATCCTACCACCTTACCATTCTTTACCTTATAGGTCTTTCCATTGTATCTAACTGTTCCTGTGTAATTCCATGCTATCTGTCCGTTTCTGAAATAGTACTGTCCGTTCTTATTCTGTCCTATTCCTGTGAACTTATAGTTTATAGAGCCATTCTGGAACATCCACCAGTTATTATTAGCGTATGCCATGCCTGTGTATTTGTAGTTGATTGCTCCGTTCTGGAAGTACCACCACTGCTTATAGTAGGCTGTTCCTGTGTATTTGAAATTAATCGCACCATTCTGGAAATACCACCAACGGCCATTGCCATATGCCATACCTGTATAGTTAAAGTTAATTGCGCCATTCTGGAAATACCACCAGCGGCCGTTGCCGTATGCCATACCCGTATACTTAAAATTGATTGCTCCATTGCTGAAGTACCACCAACGGCCGTTACCATATGCCATACCTGTGTAATTATATTTAATTGTTCCCTTCTGTACATACCACCAACGGTTATTGGCATATGCCATGCCCGTATAAGTCCAATCAACCTCATCACCAACATAGTAATACCAGTTACCGTTAGGTGCTCTGCGGAGTCCCTCACTTACTACAGTATAATCGTAGCCGTTAGCAAATGCATACTGAAGTCCGGTACTGTTAGCAAAAACATTAAGCGTTGTATTGCTTGAAAATGCATTATTGCCTATACTTGTTACGCTGCTTGGAATTGTAAGCTTTTTCACATTGTCAGAAAAATTGAACGCGGCATAGCCTATAGTTTTTAATCCGGAATGTAATTTAACATTCTCAAGCAGATCACAACTATTGAACGCACTATCACCTATGGAGGTTACAGATGAAGGAATATCTACAGTCTGCAATGCATCACAATCCAAAAACATCTTACTTCCTATTAATTGTAATCCGCTATTCAGATTGACTGATGTCAGTTTATCACAATCAGAGAATATTCCTGTTCCCATCTTTTTTACATTCTTCGTTACAGTTACGCTCGTCAGTTTACTGCACCTGTAAAACGCACTTTCTCCTATGGATGTAACACTGCCCGGTATAGATATACTAGTCACTCCGCTTCGATTAAAAGCATCTTTATTTATCGTCTTTACACCATTTGCAATTGAAAGGCTCAGATTCGTATATGCGCCCGCAGCCGCAAACGCCCTTTCACCAATCTCTGTTACAGAACCCGGTATTTGAATATATGTAACATTTACAGCTCCATATTCAGGATATACATTATAACCGTAATTATAAAAAGCTCCATCCGGTATGCTTGTAATTCCATTTCCAATCACAATTTTAGTCAGCTTTTTAAGATAGCCCATCCATGGCCTAGTTGTAATCGGACCTCTACCCGTAATTGTCAGTACACCATCCGTATCAAGCACGTACTTTGCATTGCTTCCACAGCTACCCTCTGCGACCTTTGTCGCATCGTAAGCAGTCACTGTCTCTGTTACACTTTCTGTTGTCTGTCCGGCAGACTGCGCACTCTGTGTGTTCTTCTCTGCAGCCGTTGCAGTCTCTTCCTGTGCTGTTTTAGCTGCCTGTGATGATGGCACGGCTGCCGTAGTTTCCTGTGCAACTGTTGTTGCTGCCTGCGTCTGTGTAACCGGTGCTTCTTTTGCATAGATATCTCCGGCAGTTACAGACAGTGCAAGCGTTGCTGCAAGAACAGATGCATACAATGATTTTTGGTATCTTCTCATGTCTGACTTCCTCCTACTCATATTTAATGTATTTTTATACTAGTAATATTTTCCCACCAAATTAAAATATTTTCAAGATGTGACAGTTGGTGTGACATATTATTTTTATTTTTGTCACATAATTATGTTTTTTAGTCACACTTGTTGTCACGCTGTTGAATTTATGTATATTTAATGTGTGTTCGTTTTGTCACATATGTATGTTTTTTCACAAGTAGCCCTGACACTTTTAAAAAAATTTTATTTTTTAAAAGTAAAAGACGCATAATACATATTATTAAAATGCATCATGCGCCTCTATATTTACTATATGCCTATATTCAATTAATGCCACCCGGCTGTCATCATCAACCTACTACCTTACCATTCTGCACCTTATACGTCTTACCGCCGTAAGTTACGTTGCCTGAATACTTCCATGCTATCTGTCCGTTCTTGAAGTACCACTTGCCACTATTATTCTGACCGATTCCTGTGTACTTAAAATTGATTGAGCCATTCTGGAACATCCACCAGTTATTATTGGCGTAGCCCATTCCTGTGTATGTGAAGTTGATTGATCCGTTGCTGAAGTACCACCAGCGTTTGTAATAGGCTGTTCCCGTGTACTTAAAGTCAATTGCCCCATTGTTGAAGTACCACCAGCGGCCGTTGCCGTATGCCATTCCGGTATACTTGAAATCAATCGCTCCGTTGCTGAAGTACCACCAGCGGCCGTTGCCGTATGCCATGCCGGTATATGTGAAGTTAATTGTTCCGTTCTCAACATACCACCAGCGGTTATTGGCATATGCAAGCCCCTTGTAGGAGGTGTCTACCACACCATCTTTGTAGTAGTACCACTTACCATCATCAGCCATTTGTAAACCTGACAAGTCTGATTTTATAACATCATATTTATAACCCTTTTCGCAGGCATATTCGTAACCCGTGCTGCCTTTATAAACATTCAACGTCGTGCTCATATTAAAGGCATCATCGCCTATACTTATTACATCTTTAGGAATAGTGACTTCTTTTAACTTTGAATCATTATCCGAGTTAAAACACTTCTGACCTATTTGTAAAAGACCCTCATTTAAAACTATACTCTCTATACCACAACCATAAAACGCCTCATTTTCTAATACCTCCAGCGTTTTCGGCAAGATAACTTCTTCCAGGCATTCATCATAGGAAAAAATTCCTCGTGGTAATGCTGTTATGTTTGCTTCTATGTCAACATCTTTTAGCTTTTTACAAAGTCTAAAAGTCTCATCACCTATATATGTTACACTTTTAGGTATCTTTATATATTCAATCGAGCTCCACTCAAAAGCTCCACTTTCAATAGTTTCAACTCCCTCATTAATAGTCACTTCACTAAGAGTGTCTATAAAGCCAAACGCGCCACTCCCTATTCTTTTTACACTTCCTGGTATAACTATTTTCTGCAATTTTGAACCATTAAATGCACCGTCGCCTATTTCCGTAACACTATCAGGTATTAATATATTCTCAATGGCAGAATTTGAAAACATTCTATTTGATATTTTATTTAAGCTTTGAGGTAATTGCGCAGTTTTAGCAGTCGTATTATCAAATGCTTTTCTACATACAGATGTAATGCCATCCTCTATTACTATTTTTGTTATCATTGAGTTGTAATCACTCCATGACACAACACTCAATGCTCCTGTTCCGGTAATAGTCAACACACCATCTGTATCAAGTACCCACTTTGTATTCCTTCCGCATATGCCCTCTGCAACCTTTGTTGACTCAGATTCCTGTGATAATATCTCAGTTTCCGTAGTTTCCTGCGCAATTGTTGTTGATGATTTTATCTGTACATCCGGTATTTCTTCTGCATAGATATCTCCATCAACAGCAGACATTGCAAGCATTGCTGTAAGAGCAGATGCATACAATAATTTCCGGTATCTCTCCATATTAATTTTCCTCCTCATATTTTATTAATAATGTATAAATTATATAAATAATATTTTCTCACTTATTTAAACTATTTTCAAGCAGAAAAGGGTTCTATTTACAGCCAAAGGCACATGATACATATCAACCAATGCATCATGCGCCTCTATATTTACTATATGCCTATATTCAATTAATGCCACCCGGCTGTCATCATCAACCTACCACTTTTCCATTCTGTATCTTATAGCTTCTGTCTCCGTATTTCACTGTACCTGAATAGTTCCATGCAATCTGCCCATTTACAAAATACCAGCGGCCATTATTATTCTCGCCTATTCCTGTGTACTTAAAATCAATTGCTCCATCAGCAAAATACCACCAGCCATTATTGGCATATGCCATGCCTGTGTATTTGAATGAAATGCTTCCGTCCACAAAATACCACCATTGTTTGTAATAAGCGGTTCCCGAATAGTTAAAGTTAATTGTTCCATCCTCTATGTACCACCAACGACCATTGTAATATTCCATGCCATCGTGCTTGAAATCTATCATGCCATTGTCAAAATACCAGAAGCCATTGTCATTCTTACCTATTCCGGTATACTGAAAGTTGATTGTTCCATCCTCCATATACCACCAATTGCCATTACCATATGCCATTCCTGTATATTTGAAGTTAATTGTTCCATTCTCTACATACCACCAGCGTCCGTTGACATATGCAAGTCCCTTGAATTCCATATCGATTTTATTGTCATTATAATAATGCCATTTGCCATCGCTGCCAATATTAAGTCCATTCCTATACTGAATATCATCAGTAAGCGCATAGCTGTAAGTTCCATGCCTTGGAAGCGTGTCATTGTATGCCGAAGCAACAAATATCTTCTGACCTTTTTCAACTTTAAGCTCATACTCGTTTTCCTCTGTATACACAAACTGATTATCTACAGTGTACGCAACTGTATAACCATCCGGTGCCTTAAGCCTGTATATGGCTCCGCCATCAGATGTCTGCTTTGAGCTTACCAGCTTTGGAAATGTATTGGCAATCATAACAATTCCTGATTCCTCTTTACCTTCCGCATATGGGCGTCCATACAGGACACTTCCATACGGAATCTCTATCTGTGTCTCAGATAATTCTGATATTGATGCATTGTCCAATGTCATGTCCATGCCATAGTGTGAACCCGCGTTCGGAAGAACAACATATCTGAAATCATAATAACCATCATCAGGAAGCTGTACCTTTACAGGAATAGAAGCTGCCTCAGTCTTAAGTGTAACATCAAACTCCTGTGACACATACGAACATGTTGTGAATTTTGCATTGCGGCTGCTGTTGGCAAGTGCCATTCCTATTGTCCACTCAGGCACACTTCCATCACGCACGGGAACAAATATTATGCGGTTGCCATACTGTGCTCTAAGATTAAGCTCCGTCTCACCCGTTACTATAACACCGGCGTCAGCTAATTTTTCATTATTGTCATCCGGTATTTCCATATGGTTAAGCATTATATATCCGATTGTGTAATTCTTATCGGTAACCTCAGCATGAACTGTAAGTTCAGACTCTGTTTCGTGATTCTTTACCGATACGCTGAAAAGACTGCTATCGCCACAGATTCCTTCAGGGCCTCCTCTGTAAGACCATTTCATATTCATTGATGTCTTATAGGAAGTACCATCTGCGGACGTTATCTCAATAATATATTCGCTGATATCATTATCTGATGATGCTGTTCCGTTGCCGATTATAAAGCTGTAAGGAATGCTGTATACTCCATCTGAATATGTAAGCTGCATTGTCTTTTCACTACCAGTTCCTTCATTAACGATTGCATTTACCTTTTTAAGTCCTGCTGCTTCATCGGTAAGCTGCGTAAATGTATTGCTGTCATCATTAGTTCCTATCTTTACATAAACATTATCAAAATCCATCCTGTAGGTTACCGCTGTTAATGACTTTTCCTCAGATGCTTCGGCAGATGCGGTATCAGCCGCTAATACATTTATATTAAAAGTCATTATAAGCATTACTGCAACCGTAAGTATCAGATATACTATTTTTCCTGCATAGCGTGTCTCTTTCATATATTCTCCTTCACATTTTTGCAAATCAACCCATTACCTTACCATTCTGTACCTTATACGTCTTACCGCCGTAAGTTACGTTGCCTGAATACTTCCATGCTATCTGTCCGTTCCGGAAGTACCACTTGCCGCTCTTATTCTGTCCGATTCCGGTATACTTGAAGTTGATTGCTCCGTTCTGGAACATCCACCAGTTATTGTTGGCGTAGCCCATGCCTGTGTATTTAAAGTTGAGCGCTCCATTGCTAAAGTACCACCACTGTTTGTAATAAGCTGTTCCTGTGTATTTGAAATCAATTGCTCCGTTATTGAAGTACCACCAGCGGCCGTTGCCGTATGCCATGCCTGTATACTTAAAATCAATTGCCCCATTGTTGAAGTACCACCAGCGACCGTTACCGTATGCCATGCCTGTATACTTAAAGTCAATTGCTCCATCCTTCATATACCACCAACGGCCGTTACCGTATGCCATGCCTGTATATGTGAAGTTTATCGTTCCGTTCTCCACATACCACCATCGGTTATTGGCATATACAAGACCGCGGTACGTGGTATCCAGATTATCATTCTCGTCATAATAATACCAATTACCATCCTTACGGCTTCTCTTTAACCCTCTTCCTCTTATAACATATGAATAACCGTTTTCTTCAGCAAACTTCTGCGCATATGAGCCTTCGTATACATACATATTTGTGTATACATCAAATGTATCATGTGCTTCGGTTTCCTCAATGTATGTAACGCTTTTAGGTATATATACCCTGCTCAAACTATTTGGTTTTGCAAAGGCTCCTGCTCTTATAATCTGTACTCCTTCTTCCAATGTTATCCTCTTGGAGTTTGCTTCCCTAAATGTTTTTTCATTAATTTCTTTGACACTTCCCGGTACTACCACGTTAATGAATCCACAGCCATTAAATGCACCTTCCTCTATTTCTTCAACACTGTCCGGAATTAAAATATATCCTTTACCTTGTCCCGAACGATTAAATGCATATCTTCTTATCACTTTCAGATTATTCGGTAGCTCCAGATTAATTAATCCAGCATATGTAAAAGCTTTTTCTCCAATTTCCGTGACTGAATCAGGAATATCTATACTCTCTAGTTTATAGCATCCGGCAAATGTTTCATCCTCTATTTTAGAAATCCCGTTTGGTATATTCACCCGGCTAAGCACCCTGCAGCCCCCAAATGCTCTTTTGCCTATACTTTGAACACTATCTGCCAATACAACTGTTTCTATCGAAAAATTTTCTACAACATTTGATATCTCACGTCCGTCCGGCAACGCAAACATTGAATAAGCTTCAAAAGCATCATCACACACATTAGTGATTCCATCATTAACAATAACCTTCGTTATACTGTTTCTGTACTTAACCCACTGATGGCTTAACATCTCACCCTGACCGCTTATCGTAAGTACACCATCTGTACCAAGTGTCCATGTTGCATTATATCCACATTTGCCTGACTGCACCTCTGAGAGTGATGGTTCAGCTATAACAGTGTAATTATATCCGTTTTTTTCAGCATAGAATTTTGCTACACTATCATCATGCACTTCAAGTTCTACATTCTTATCAAATGCAGCTAAATCTTTAATACTGCTTATTGTCTTTACCGTATTTGGAATCGTAAGCTTTGTAATTAGCGGGCATCCCTCAAATGCACGGTCATCAATATACTTGACACCATATGGAAGTACAATATCGATAAGCTTATCACAATCCATGAATGCACCATAACGTATCTCTAATATTGTGTCAGGCAATTCTACTTTTGCAAGCTTATCGCAGCCCTCAAACATCTGTGCTCCGACAATTCTTGTTCCATACTCAAAAACAGCTTCCGTTACCTCATCACAGTTAAAAAATGCTCTGGAGCATTTAACATCCGTCACACCCGCTTTTACAATGACCTTCCTTACATCATTCTTATAGTCAATCCACGGATTTGACGTGACAGCCCCTTCACCGCTAAGCGTCAATACACCATCTGCATCAAGTGTCCATCTGGTATTATCTCCGCACATACCACTCTGCCCGGATGCCTCATAAGTTAAAACAGACTGAGCATCATTCTGCTTTACCGCTTCTTTTGCATATGCACTTCCAGGACCTGCCGTAAGCACCATTACCGCTGCAAGCGCCGATACACTAATCACATGGTATTTTTTCATTATCATTCCTCCTCATAATATGTCTTTTATACAACTCACTTTATGTATATACTGCTACAATTTTAATATAATTTCAAGATGTGACATCAGGTGTGACAAAAAATTTTAATTTTATCAAATTTATGTTGTCACACTTTTTTATATTTATATAAAATTAGCTGCCGCACATTAGTGCAGCAGCCCCTTTTTAATGAAATCGGTTATAAATATGATATATTAATCTACTTTGTTACATATGATTTTCTTATGCATAATGCAGCACCTGCAAAGCATGCCATTGCAAATGCGATTGCATAAGGGAATGTATCTGCAGTCTTTGGTGATGTTGCAGTTGAAGACTCAGATGAAGTCTCAGAAACTGTTGTACTGCCTGATGTTGAAGGTGTTACTACAGAAGGTGTTACTACAGAAGCTGTAGTATTAGATGCTACTGTTGTATCGTCATCATCATCATTATCATTATCAGCTACAGGAACCGGAGCTGTACCCTTAACAATGATAACCGGCGAGAATGATGATGTAGAAATAACAACAACGCCATTCTGTGCAGCTACTGCAGGAATAACTTCAGCAACACCATTCTTAATGTGAATAGCATATAAAGATTCACCCTTAACTACATTGTCTACCTTAAGTGGTAATACAGCCTTACCACTTGTGAACCCTGTAGATGAAATTTCAATTGCAGCTACAATATTCTTGGCATCGGCATATACTGACTTACCATTAAGCTCAAAAGATGATGTAACCTTTGCAAGAACGTCAGAAGCAGCAGATGTTATTTTAAGAGAAATCCTGTCAATCTTCTTGCCTGATGCATCTGTGAATGAAAGAGCAATGTCACTTCCTGTAGCAACAGTAGCAGATGTTGTAACGGTTGTATCTCCAACCTTTGTTGTCTTCTTGCTTGTTGAAGCAGTAACTTCAACTGTTGTTCCTATAGCATTCTCAACAGTTTTGGTTGTTGTACCATCTGAATTGGTAACAGATGAAATTTCTTTAACAGCTGTTGCTGAATCACTTTCAGCTGCGAATGCAGGAACACTCATAGCAAGTGTAAGAACAGCAGCCATGACTATAGCTAAATTTTTCTTTCTCATATCTCCTCCTTACTCATATACCGATTTCACTATATAGTAAATGCATCTCTGCAATTGCTATCGCACTTCTTCATAAAATGCTTCTATTATTAATTTGTATAATGCTTCTTCGTCAGGATAGAATTCTTCATAATACGTTCCCTGAACGGTCTCGCCCTCTATACTTGATATTGCATCATCTGAAAAGCTATATCCAAGAGCTATACTACCTATATACGACGCTTCGTCAATACTTATATCAGTAGTCATGTATGGCGTAAGTTTTGTATATAGATTGGCTATAAGGGACGGATTCTTCTTAATAGCTGCTTTTGCCTGCGCAACAAATGCATTGAGATACTGTCGCTGCCTTGCCATACGATCGTCGTTGCTGTTAAATTCATCCTCGTCACGATAATGAATATAATGATACGCAGCTTCTCCTCTGAGAAAAGCAGTTTCACCTTCATGATAGTCAAAGCCATCTGTAGAAAATGTTGAAAGGCTCTCAACTTCAACTCCGCCTATAGCATCATTAAGGCTTGTTATACCAGACATATTTATGGCTACACAGCCATGTATCGGAATACCATAAAAAAGATTAGATACAGCCTTTACGGAATTCTGCATATTCTGCTCTTTAGTGGCTCCATAAGCATGTGCAAGCTCAAGCTGAGCCTTGGTTGTCGTATCATAATTTCCGAAATAATCATATGTATCTATATCAGTCATACAGTCTCTATTTATGCATATGACACGTAATGATTCATCATCGGGATTGAGGACTACAAGGAAATTACCATCTGCCTGTCCCCCATCAAGTCCGTTGCTGTTATCACTGACACGTTCATCTTTATCTATTCCCAACACCAGAAATGTAAGAATATCTTTGTTATATCTGTATATTTTACCATTGTAACGTACCCAGCCTTCTTCCCAGCCAACATCTGAAACATCTGTATCAGAATCCATTAATTCCTTAGGAAGCTGTGGTACAGCATCTTTGCCCTTTGCGTAAAGGTTAGCTTTACCAACATTAATAAGAATATTCCACCCTATAATAACAGTTACAACAATTAAAAATATTGCGGTTAAAATCCTTGCCCATATAGGAAATTTGCGCCTTTTTCTTGTTGCTGTGGAATTTTTATCCGCAAAATTTTGGGAATCGTCAGATTCATCAGGATCTTCATTAATGTCAATTTCTTCTAACATTAGCTCTTCTAATTCATTTGTATTGTTATCTTTCTCTTCCATTAAGCAGTACCCCCTGTACAAGAAAACGTCTGGTATCATTGCTGGTGCACGTTGACAGTGTGACTATCCTGTCAGATGAATCTATATTGAGTGAATTATCAATATTGTTACCCATACCTCTGATTGCAAGAACAGACTCAAGATAGTCTGCGAATTTTTCGTCAGATGTAATATCCAGACCTTTTAAGAGATGTATGTCGCTGTAGGTATATGCAGCGAATATCTCGTAAACATAAGTACCTTTTTCAGTGTATATATAAATATATCTGTTTGTGTCAAAAAAATCTTTATCTGCATATCTGTGCAATGTTGCAAACATACTTCCATTGCGCATATTATGTCCGTAAAGAACCGTGTTCCTGTCATCAAATGATTTACCATTAAGAAGTTCAGAATAGATGCATCCCGGAAGACCTGCACTGCCGTCAATATTGTGCTCGAGATAGAAAGCGTCATCTGTAGGATGTTGAAGTACCGGATAATCTACTGATGTTCCGGGAATATAAATCCATGCATATATATCAGGATTGGTTTTGTGAAGTTCGTTAAAGTTAAGATTTTTTTCAGGAATATCAACATTGGCTGTTGGAAATATTGAAGTCTCAGACTCTGGTCCAGATGCAGATACAGATGCAGAATTCTGAAGATTTGTCATATCATTGGACAGATTTGCTTTTTTGGATGATGTCACCAGAAAAATAATACAGCATATCAGACCGGCCACACACAGGGCTACGCCTGCAATAAGCGTGGCTCTTTTTGTAGATTTAGTAATTTTTCCCATATGTACTCCCTCATATCAATTTGAATATAAATATAATTTAAAATCATATAAATGACACACTCAACATTACTATATTGCAAGCTTGTCAGCAAAGTGTATCACAAAAAATACATAATATATTTCTCATATATATCTTTTAAGCTGATAACTATACATATAGTGCTACAATGTTAATACATTGTCAAGGTGTGACATCAAGTGTGACAAAGCTTTTTTAATTTTAACAAATTTGTGTTGTCACACATGTCTGTATTCCCCTGTCTGTATTCATAAAGATTTTTTAAAAAACGCTTAAGCCCTTACAGCCTAAGCGTTTTTCATTTTATAAGCTTTATATCATTAACCTACTACCTTACCATTCTGTACCTTATATGTCTTGCCACCATAAGTTACGTTGCCTGAATACTTCCATGCTATCTGACCGTTCCGGAAGTACCACTTGCCGCTCTTGTTCTGCCCTATTCCGGTATACTTGAAATTGATTGCTCCGTTCTGGAACATCCACCAGTTATTATTGGCGTAGCCCATGCCCGTGTACTTGAAGTTGATGCTGCCATTGCTGAAGTACCACCACTGTTTGTAGTATGCTGTTCCTGTGTACTTAAAGTCAATTGCCCCATTGTTGAAGTACCACCAGCGTCCGTTGCCATATGCCATGCCCGTGTACTTAAAATCAATTGCACCATCCTTCATATACCACCAGCGTCCGTTGCCATACGCCATGCCTGTGTACTTGAAATTAATAGTTCCGTTCTCCACATACCACCAGCGGTTATTAACATATGCCAGTCCCTTATAGGAGGTGTCTACTACACCATTGACATAATAGTGCCATGTTCCATCTTTGTTAACAAGTCCATTTACATTAACATCAATATTATCCGGCAGATACTGAAGTTTATTATCTGTGCCATATGTATATGCAAGCTTTCCTCCTATTACACCGAATGATGTAATGCTTCCGCTGATATCCGGCTTGTAATACGTCAACGTCTTTCTATCAGCAATATCATATGCTCTTATCTCATTCTTTACAGAATACAGAAGCATATCGTCCTTAAGCAGGAGCCTGCATGAAGCTGCATCTATGCCGCTTACTATAGTCTGTGCTGTACCTGGATAATCAACTGACTTAATCGACTTTGCCGATGGATCATAATAATACCATATTCCATCCTTTACACATGCCGCAGCATCAGAGCTGTTCCAAAAATATCCTGAGTACTTACTGTTAGAACCCCAATTGAATTCCGATGCCGTTTTTGCACCAGCATCAATATATAGAGAGAAGTCATCCGGACTAAGTGATGTTTTTTTCATGTACTCACTGTTTCCGAGGAGTAAATATTCATGACTGACTCTTCCAAGTTCATCCTCTGCTTTTAAATCTCCAAGCACGTCATCATATGCAAGATTCACATGATACCACTCGTCTCCCAGTTTAACTACATTCCATCCATGAGTAATTCTGCCGGCAGAAAGGTCAAAACTCAATCCTAATCCTGAACGTATGCCGCATTGGTTCATCATATACAAAAATGCTTCCATGTAAGCATATTCAAGTCCTTCCTTATTCACAAAAGCAGAATATATATTGCAATAATTACGGTCTGTATAGCTTTCTGAATACACATCCTTAGTATAGCTGATTGTATTGATGAGGTAGTCATGACAGGCAACAACCTTCTCAAGGTCTGTAAGCTTATCAAGATCCAGTTCTTTCCTGATAACCTCATATGCCTTATCAATTTCCTTTCTCTGCTGGATTATCTCACCTGCACTTTCCAGATAAGAAAATGTTAAATAAATTTTATAACTATTATCTGCCTCCTTACGATACGATACGCCATATGTATCAAGATAATAAATCTCTGGATGAAGCATTGTCAATGGGAGTACTATATCATCCACATTATCCATATAAATTCCCCATTTTGTCACATCAAGCTCATCCTCTGCTGCCAGAATTGCATTAATTATCTCCTGGTCATGTACATGATCATATTCATCTGTTGATGTACTGTCATTATATCTTTGGACATCAGACTGTGCTACAATTACGTCATCCACATTCTGTCCCGACATTTTTGTGGTATCCTGTGCATCAGCCTGAACTCCCGGTACAGCTGTCATACATATTGCGGCTGTAATAATCGCTGCAAATCTCTTTAACCTCATAATTCACTCTCCCTTCGTAACAATCTGTTACATTATCATCTGCTGGCCTGTGTTTCTGACCATATCTATTTTATTTTCCTACATTTATTCACATATTACAAGTAGGAAAAAAGCTATACATCTTCTGCTTTACGCCTTCTTTTCCCCTACTAAAAAACGGTGCAGAATCCACAAATTCTGCACCGCAGTTTTAATATCAGCTCTATAAGCTGTTATTATCCTACAACTTTTCCATTCTGTACCTTATATGTCTTACCACCATAAGTTACGTTGCCTGAATACTTCCATGCTATCTGTCCGTTCC
>ULSS01075692.1_pt1 | contig 24248 bp, 19 predicted proteins | sample 1956901 | NCBI WGS metagenome assembly ULSS01 (sample SAMEA4835714, study PRJEB28245) | human gut metagenome | biome: gut microbiome; material: fecal sample | place: Denmark | collected 2008
CACGTCCGGCAAAAACTGCACGTCCAGACTGACCACGCCGGTGCCGTCACAGCCCGGACAGCGCAGGGAGCCGGTGTTGTAGGAAAAGTCGCTGGCTGTATACCCCTTCTGCCTGGCCTCGGCGGATCTGGCGTAGAGCTTGCGCAGATCGTCGTGGACACCGGCGTAGGTGGCCACCGTGGAGCGGACATTGATGCCAATGGGGGTGGCATCGATGAGCTTGACGTGGGCAATGCCCTCGGCCTCCAGGGCACGGACGTGGTCGGGCAGCGGGCGGCCGTCAATCCGGGCCTGGAGGGCGGGAACCAGACTTTCCAGCACCAGGGTGGTTTTTCCGGAGCCGGAGACTCCGGTGACCAGGGTGAGCCGTCCCTTGGGAATCTCCACCTCCAGCGGCTTGACGGTATGAATTTGGTCTGTGGACAGGCGGATTTTTCCGTTTGCAAACAGATTCTCCTTGGCGGCGCGGTTCCGGAGCTTTGTTTCGGCTGTTCCGGAGAGGAAGGGGCCGATCTGGGAAGCGGGATTGGCCGCAATGGCGTGGATGGTTCCCTGGGCGATGACGTGACCGCCCCCGGCTCCCGCCTCCGGGCCCATTTCCACAATCCAGTCCGCTTCCTTGAGAATCTGGGTGTCATGGTCTACGAGAATGACGGAGTTGCCATCGGCTACCAGGTCGTGCATGACCCCGGTCAGACCCACAATATTGGACGGGTGCAGGCCGATAGAGGGTTCGTCCAGCACATAGAGCACACCGGTGGTGCGGTTGCGGACGGCTCGGGCCAGCTGCATCCGCTGGCGTTCGCCGGTGGACAGGGTGGCGGCGGAGCGATCCAGGGTCAGGTAGCCGAGGCCTAAGTCCATCAGCCGCTTGGCGGTGCTGAGGAAGGCCTCGCAAATGCTTTCCGCCATAGGCCGCATTTCCTCCGGCAGGCTGCCGGGGACACCCGAAACCCAGCTCACCAACTGGGAAAGGGTCATGGCACAGGCCTGATCCAGGGAAAGTCCTCTCAGCTTCGGCGCCCGGGCGGCGGCGGAAAGCCGGGTGCCGTGACACTCCGGGCAGAGATCCTCCCGGAGAAATTTTTCCACCCGCTTCATGCCCTTCTCGTCCTTGACCTTGGCCAGGGCGTTTTCCACGGTGTAGACGGCGTTGAAATAGGTAAAATCCAGCTCCGCAAAGTCGTTGGAGTCGGATTTTTTCGGGTGGTAGAGAATGTGTTTTTTCTCCGCGGGGCCATGGTAGACAATTTCTTTCTCCTTGTCCGTCAGATCACGGAAGGGCACGTCCGTGCGCACGCCCATAGCCCGGCACACGTCCGTCATCAGCGACCACATGAGACTGTTCCAGGGAGCCACCGCCCCCTGGTCGATGGTAAGACTGTCGTCCGGCACCAGGGCATCCAGGTTCACGGTGCGCACGGTGCCCGTGCCGCCGCAGACCTCACAGGCTCCCTGGGAGTTGAAGGCCAGCTCCTCGGCTGACGGCGCATAGAAACGCGCGCCGCATTCCGGGCAGACCAGCTCCTTCCCGGCGGCCACCAGCAGGGACGGGGCCAGATAGTGGCCATTGGGGCAGCGGTGGCTGGCAAGCCGGGAGTACATGAGCCGCAGACTGTTCAGCAGTTCCGTGCCCGTGCCGAAGGTGCTGCGGATGCCGGGCACGCCGGGACGCTGATGCAGAGCCAGCGCGGCGGGAACATATAACACTTCATCCACACTGGCCTTGGCCGCCTGGGTCATCCGGCGGCGGGTATAGGTGGACAGAGCCTCCAGATAGCGCCGGGAGCCTTCGGCGTAAAGCACGCCCAAAGCAAGGGACGACTTGCCGGAGCCGGATACGCCCGCAATTCCCACGATTTCCCCCAGGGGGATGTCTACGTCTATATTTTTCAGGTTGTGAACCTTTGCGCCGCGGATCTGGATTTTGTCAATCATGGAATTGCCTCCTAAGCTGCCGTTTGTACCAGGCATTATACGAGTTTTTAATAAAACGCTTAAAAGCGTTTTATTAGGCCGCAGGATTGCGGCCAGCGGCCACTGCCGCTAAAAAACGAAGTCAATACATTTCTTACCGCCGCCCAGGCGGTCTGCCGCGAAACGGCAGAATAAAATGATGAAATCATTTTATTAAGAAATAGTATTATAATCAAATTGCCGGAGAAAATCAATTCCTTTGACATCCAGGGGCAGAGGGATTTGATTGCCGCACTGGAATGCACCCATTCTATCCACACCCCCACAGGGTGCGTCTGAAATGGAAAAGGACTCTCCCACGGGCTTTCGAGTCCCGTTTGGGTATTGTAGAGAGTACGCCAGAAGGGACTCGTTACACTAAGGAGCATCCGGCGGAAACGCCGGATGGCAACAGTCCACTGGACTGTTGCATTTATTGTTCGAGTCCCTTTTTATTGAGAATACAAAAACGGTGAATCCCGGATGGGATACACCAGAAATAAGACGTTTCCATTCCATCCACACCCCTACGGGGCGCGTCTGGAATGGAAAAGGACTCTCCCACGGGCTAAAAACATGCCACTGGCATGTTTTCTTAACGCCCTTTCGAGCCCCGCCTGGAGTATCAAAAATAGCGTATCCCGAATGGGATACGCTATTTTTGGTGCGAGTGTTCTTATAGGACTTTTCAAAAAATGCTGTCATACCAACGGTTTTTCGGATTTCAGAGCAACAGATTTCCCTCTTTTTACTCCACAATTCTTCTACAAAGGTGACTGTTTACTGCGGTCACCTTTGTTGTTTTCTCTTTCCATTTATCATGTCTACAACAGGTGAATTTTCTTTTCCTGCAGGAATAATAGGCTCGTCAGTTGGTAGTATGGCACTCATTGCTAAATAATCATTGGGCGGTATATCGCATGCTTCATAAATGACAATGCTATCAATTCCTTTTTGGATTGTGAGAGCTTCTAGAGTTACTGGGCTAGCTGACCTGTCCGGCATATAAGAAGGACACAAAGAATAATGGCGAAATCTCTTTAGCTCATTCTCAAACATTTTTAGATTGGCATCACTATTGGGCTGCATAGTAAGACTACGGCTAGGCAGCGAAAGAATAAACGGTTCATTATTAGGTCTGCAAGTGTGGTTGCCAACTCCAACTACCACTCTATACCAGAAGGGGTGATTCCGATCAATGCCTTTGATAATACGTATTGCTATCTGGTTTTGTGAATCAATTTTCCCTATAGTCTTTTGCCACTCTTCAAATATTGTTCTTCCACTTTCTGATGTAAATACAAAAGAAAGGAGAGGAGGTCGTAAGTGGTACAGGTCTGCTAAAAACATAACCCCTATCCATTTAGCATTATTCCAAGCAGGAATGTTAATAATTGGAATTGTGTGTATGTTGGTATTACTAACATTTTTGAAAACTGTATCCGGCGGCACCTCATAGACAACATCTTTGGGTAGTTCAATTGCATCCTTGCTTTCTACCTCAACAATATTGGTTACAGGCGCTTTTTCGTCTCTCAGCACTTCCAAATGCGGGTAATCATGCACTACAGTATCAAACAAAAATATATCCTTACCTAGAACTTCCATTCCAAAGAATATACTATTTGCAAAAATGCTGGCGCGATCAAAGGCAGCGTCGTTTTTAACCATTCTTTCAATTTTATCCCATTCTGAAGGAAATGGGAACATAATCGATATCACATCAGCCAACAATTGATTTATGTTCTCTGCAAAGCATTCTTGCTCATGAACAATATTTTCAGGGTTGTAGTCTCTAAAAAGAATATTGATATTTGCAGGATTTTCCTTTGTAGGAGATATCTGCATCAACTCACTAATTGTGCTATCGTATTTAAGATACAGTTCAATTTTTCCTTGCAAGGATACAAGGTGGTTTGGTAATCCTGAACCGAAGAAACTTTCAATTGTAGCAAGAATGGTTGCAGCATACTCAAACTCCCCATGAATATATGGTTTTGAGAAGCTGATACCAATTGAGCAGCCAAGTACTTTTGTTTGAAATTGACATTTCTCTTCTAAACCATACCACGGTGTGTTGACCAGTTGCTTTAATGCAGGCTGATCTTTCCACTTGCTAATTACATCATCAAACACGTCTGTACTGTTACCCAGATCAGCAAGCATGGTCTCATCGTAGTGACCGAGCTCATATTTCATAGCAGCTCGCGAGAAAGCTAATCCTTGCTCATCCAAATATGCGGGGAACACTCCAAGCGTTTTCGTCGTTTCAAAAGGTGTCCTGAACAATTGAATTGCCAATGCGTAATCAAAATTGTCGGACTCATCATCGCCTGTTATGGTATCTCCGGGGTATATGTGTTCAGAAATCAGTGACAGCCTATGGAAAACAATGGCATGGAGAATATGGCCAAGTCGTAATTCGACGTACTTTAGAGCATGTGCGCTCAGATAAAGAATACGAGAAACCGTACCATACTTGAAATATTGGTTCAGACAAAAGATGAAAGCATAGTAGTAGAAGTTTCTGGAAGCCCAAAGCAGACCTATATTTTGGAATATATCTGCCATTTCCAGTACTACCTGGATTAGTTGCTCTTTGCTTTCTTCGTTGTATAGCTTTCCGAGTGTGCGACTGAAGTAGATTAAAGCATCGTATGGCTTATCCTTTTTTATCTTATGTCCACGACTAGCAAGCAGTTTAGCGGCTTCGATATTTCTTTTCTGAGTGCTCATTAGATCAACTGAGCGCTCAAACATTTCATTATACCGAAGCGTATTTTCAAACACAGGGAATTCTTGAATTGCACGGCAAAGAGGACGTAAGTCTAAGTCAAGGTGGCCACTGCTCTCGTCCAGAATCAGAATAATGTCATCAGCTATTGCATTAGGATCATCACCGAGGAAGAAACGAGCTAGCTGGTATGCTGCTTTAGCTTCAATCATAGCATTGGGCTTAGAAGGATCACTTGTATAGCACTCATATTCTTCTTTCATTATGCGGGTATGCTCATCTATGACAATAGTAGAGTCTCTTAACGAAAGGGAAAAAAGATTTATCCATAGTGTGATGAGGTTTGTGAAAAGATGGACATTGTGATTATCCACGGTAATCTTTTCGTAGGCTATGTAAAACTCATAGTACCGTTTTGTGTCTTCATACCACCAATACATGGTCCAAGCTGCATCGCACAATGCATTTGCGTGATCTACAACGCTCCCATATTCGGACGATACTCTGATGCTACGATCAATCAATCCCAATACTTGCGTTTCAGATAATTCAAGTTCCCTTGCTAGAATAACATTTCTCTGCACTAGGGTAACTTTCTCAGAATCCTTAGTTAGTGGATCTGTAATCTTTTGCTCGTTCTCTGCATATTCCTGTTTGCGTTCAAGATCACGAGAACCTTGTTTGATCTCATCACGAAAGCTATCCGAGAATCCAAACACCTTGATTGTCATTTCAATATTTTTGGAACTGGCAAATACTTTATCAAGCATCCATGTTCTGTCCATGATCCGAACATCTAGGTTGTACTGGTTGCGCAGTTCATCTTCGGTCTCTGCTCTCTTTTTGTCAGAGATATATTGATTGGACATGAAGAAAACTTTTGTATATCCGCGATTTTCCTGGCTATTTACTGATGCTATTTTGGACAAATCTGATTTAACTTTCGCTTTCCAGTCCTTTTTTGCACTTATGGCAAATGCCCATCGCTCCGTTGCAGCAATATTACCGTAGTACCATAATTCTGCCAAGTCTTTGGATACCGGATATGTTTCACTATCTACCTTGCTATCTCCGCCTCCGGTTGGTCCTGTTTGAGGCATCAAATTGGGACATATTTCTGCTTCAGCAAGTTTTCTGCAAAACTCTTCGAATGTTTTTTCAAGATTCTTACTTGTAAGGGTCTCAAAATAAAAATCCAGAAAATCACGATCCAACGTCCCCTTTTTTACTTGGGTTGAATCTGAAAATTGTTCTGGATGAACTTTTTTGTAGAAATCATTTTGGTGTCCCATACGTTTCCTCCAACTATGTGGTTATGGCAAAAATGACTATCAGAAAAGCCGTATGGGATTACTCCCACACGGCTACCTTGGTGGCACAAAGTCTCACCGTGGATCTATTATAGGTGATAAAACCGGAAAATTCAAGATTGTAGTACATGAAATGACAATACTGGTTAGGGCGACTGTTTTTGAACGGTCGCTCTTTTTTGTATCAATAAGGGTGAAATATTCGCTCTGTGTTCCTCTGTGTGCGGCGAAAATGAAGGCGCACATATCTTTTCCCATAGGAAAATTTGAGAGGATACAGAGGGGCGTATTCCACGAAAATTAACACTTATTAGCGAGGAAGGGTGAAACCTATCTATTCAAGACCCAGTTACTTAATTTCAAGCAGCCGGAAGCAACAGCGGATACGATCCGAAGGTTGGACGATTTTGAAAAGGACCGTGGTATCGGTACCTACATGGTCTATCAGCTGAAGCATACGGACGAGAACCACCTTCTGCGCTTTGAAGCCCTGGACAGGCTGTATGCTGCAGGTAAAGCGGTAGATCCATCTAATTATGAGTTGGTCTATGCCGGACCTTTCACCCCTGGCGAAACATTGGAAACCATTTACCGGGATCTGAATGTGGATCACCCGGAGGATTATCATGGATACTCCCTATCTATGTCCGATGTGGTTGTGCTGCGGGAATACGGCAAAGATACCGCCCATTACTGTGATACCATTGGTTTTACAGAGGTGCCCCAATTTCTGAATCCCCAGCAGACCCAGGAAAAAGAAAATCCGCTGCAGACAGCGGAAATGACCATTGAGGACGACTACAATATGATAGATGGGGTTATCAATAATGGCCGCCGTGACGAGCCCCAGGGGAAAACCTCTATCCGGGAGCGGCTGGAAGCAGCAAAGAAGGAGATCGCCCAGCAGAAACCTCCTGAAGGAAAGCGTCCCGGCCGGGATGTGCCGGAGCAGGGCGATCTATGAGCCGAAGCAAGAAGTGGCATCTCGAATGGTCGTTTTTCCTGGGAGGCAACGGCAGACGGCAGTATCATTGGATCTGTAAGACCTGTGCCCATTCCTGCAAACAGAGTTTCCGGGCAAAAGTGATTGCCTGTCCCCGTTACTGTTCCAAGCGGTCTGTAAACTGTCAGGATAAGGGTTGAAAACCGCTGTTTTCTTCCCCTGTATGCCCTTTTCGGAAGCAGCCCCTTATGATTTATCATGTCCGGTAAAAAAGGGTATGCAAAGGCAAAAATCCTTGATTGTCCACCCTAAATAAACAATATCGGGAGTATAGTTCCCCGGATTCGTCCGAGGGCTATACTCCCGCTTTTTGCAACTCTCGATAAAGACTCTCTATAATCATTATTTTGTCCTGTCGTACGCAAATATTTTGATGGGTATTAAAGGGAAAGACCATCCAATGATGTGGATTTTGGCATTAAAAAACCCCGGGACCCGTAGGTCACCGGAGTATGATCTATAGTTAGGCGCTTTTTGTATGCGCTTGCATATAATACCATACTTCTTGCGTTTTGTCAAGTGTTATTTTTAAAAACTTTATGGCATTGTATTGATATTTTAGACTGCTCCTTAAATATTTCACTTGAATTATACTAGAATTACGTCGATTTTTGGTTGACATGAATTTTCTGTATAAGTATAATATTACCAGATATCCAGCGGTCAAATTGTACCAAACTGGCATATACTATTTGTGATCATACTCCGGTGACCTACGGGTCCCGGGGTTTTGGGAGAGACGTACATATGAGCATGAGTTCAAAACCCTTTACAGAAATAGAGGAGCAAATTAAAATTTTACAGAAACGAGCGCTCACTATTACCGATATTGATGATGTTCGTGCAAAGTTGCTGCATCATAATTATTATACAATAATCAATGGGTATAAGTATCCCTTCCTATCTCAAGATGCTACTGAGGAAAAGTATATTGCTGGAACATCGTTCAATGAGTTGTTTGCTCTGTATACATTCGATTGTAATTTCCGTGCACTCTTATTGGAATACATATTGAAGGTTGAGCATCAGTTAAAGAGTGTTATCTCGCACTACTTTGCAAAAAAGCATAAGGACGAAAAGTATCCAGATTATTTACTGTGTATTGATAACTTTGATGTTGGTAAAAATGGCGAGTTACCTCCTAAAAAGAAAATTAGACATAAAAATTTGTGCGACGATGTTTTTAACGAATTGAGCAAGCAATTATCCAAGCACAACGAGATGATTGAACATTATCTTCATGCTTATGATAATATTCCACCATGGATTCTCATATCAATCTTCTCCTTCGGTATGCTTAGAAGTTTTTACTATTGTCTAAGTAACAAAGATCAGAATGAGATAGCTAGGGTTTTCGGGTTGAAGCCGGATGAACTTGACTCGTATCTGACTGCACTTAATATATATCGAAATTCTTGTGCACATGATGAGCGCATATACAGCAAACAGTTAAACAGTCGCGTAGTGCGTAAAGATATAGACGGCACCAAGCGAGAATACCAGAAGGTATATGTTGTTATTCTGATATTGAAAGATATGCTGGATTCATCGTCGTTTATGTCGTTCTATTCAGCACTTGATGACTATCTTGCAGAATTACAACGTAATTTAAAATCCATAGAGATTGATAAAATCTTCTCTGCAATGGGTATGCCTTCGGATAAGTCTGTCAGAAAGGCTGAACTCGGTCCTTTGGATCATGGTAATGCACTATCTGACAATGAGTTTAAGGATGTATTACAACGATATATTATTCCAATTTTGCCCATAAACGCAAGCTTGCATGATGTGGAGGCGTCTGATTCCAACAAAGAAAATCGTGCATGTAGATTGGTTGAATACAAAAGTGATACGATCTACTTTGCCCAAGCAATTAACAGTGCTTTCGTTTACAGTATTCCATTAAATGGTGTTACAATTTCTCAAAATCAGATCGATGATATAGAGGATCATCTCTCTACACTAATTGACTATATCCATATTTTCTGGAATCTCAGTAATTTGTCTGCGTATGGTCGTGACAAAGTTGCAATCGCATTCCCCACCTTATGTGAACAAGCATATGAGCTAACAATCTGCAATTTGATGTGTAAAAAAGATTCACGAGAAGAATCTATTAAATTCAAAGCCGAGTATATGGAATTCAAGCAGCGCCTAGGTACAGAGAATGAAGAAAGGCGAAAGGAACTTATAGTCGGTATCAGGAACAGAGAAACAGAAATAGATAAACTCATTGAACGTGAAGGAATTGCCGAAAGAACCTTGTACGGGATTTTGTCTCAAATCGAGTCTTGGTCAACAAAAACCTATGAAGGCCAGAAGAAAACATTTGGAATTGTACTCTGTACAGATAAACTCCCTAGTAATGAAGTTACATTCGACTATGTTGATTTCTTGAAGAGTGACTATAGCGCAACGATCAATGATGGAATATATTCAGCAGTAGAATTGTTTGCAGATGGATCTTTTAAAGAACACTTTACAATCGGTACCCCTAGCACAGAGCAGCTTCCGTCAATACCATATCCATTCAGTGGTTTCGCAAAACGTTGTAGTAAAGAAAAAATCGGTGTCTTACTAACAGACACTGGCGATATTCTAATCATAAATGATAAGAAATTATGTTATACAAAGCATAATGGAAATTGGCTTTGCAGCATGGCGGATAAAGTAATTGACCAGATTGCGAAAGAAGTTGAATTAGAATCCCGAGATCAAGCTGAAATCATCTATCAAGCTGTTGTTGATGTCTCTTATAGTCGTGGTGGTGCATGCATTGGAATAATTAACAACAGGGAATTGTCGCAAGAATTGATTGACATGATTAGTGCAGGGCTTCTTTCAGCAGATCAACCGTCTGGGAAATTACTTGCACTTAAGACAATGATATCAACAGGAACCGGTCAGGATATTAGGCAAAAAAGTTTTTTCGAACTCGACCGCGCTTTGCGCAGAGAGTTGCTGGAATTGGATGGCGCAATGGTTCTAAGCAGCAGTGGCGATATTCATGTTATTGGCACGATAATTAAGCTTGAGGGTAGTGGCAGTGACGGTGGTGGCCGTACTGCAGCAGCGAAGCAATTATCTGAGTACGGATTGGCAATAAAAGTGTCTCAAGATGGATATGTTCAGATATTTAAGAACAGAGAGCCTATCCTTGAAATAATGACATAAGCGAGTAATGGAATATTATAATTAGTTGAACAGCGGTAACCAGATGGTTGCCGCTGTTTTATGCTATTTGCTAAATTGCTATTGCTTCTCTTACCCGGTAATAGGCTATATATTGCAACTTAGAATTATCCGGAAGATGATGAATAGACCATTCCATGCCGCCACCAGCAGGCGCCAGACCAGGACGAAACCGCCGATCACACCACCGATGATGAAGTTGAACGCCATCGTGGCAATACCGCCGCCGAAGGATCTGCCACCGGGAATGATCCAAAGAAACATCCGATGCAGACCAAAGGGCAGACCGCACAAGATCCATAGCCACACATAGTCAAGTGTTCCATCCTTCATGCAGGCGGATTTGAAGATGCAGACGAGCAGCAAGGTGACCGTTGCGGGCAGAACACTTTTTACAACGAAATATTTGATTGCTTCGCCTCGTGTCATAAGGCATGACCTCCTTCCTTACTATCATTATATCAGTCTGATTTTTTAAGGCGCTAACAAACTACGAACAACGCAGATTACTCCAGAAATTTTGCCTTGATTTTTTCGTAACCGGCATAGCCTTCGTCAACGATACAGCCAATATCTTCACTGCGTACCGGCTTGCGCTGACCGCAGGACATATTGGTAACGATCAGCACCGCACGGACGGCATTGAACAGACGGGTGTCGATTTCCTCCTGTTTACTGGGCCAACCCCGTTTGGGTTCGTTGCCGGGACGGTGGATGGTGTCTGCCAGCAGGCTCAGTTCTTCCAGGGCACGCTTGCATTTCTCCTCATACCAGCTCTGCATATTGGGCATCTTCCCGGTGACGGTGATTACAGGTCTTTCGCTCATTTTATGTTCCTCCTGAAAAGTAATATCTATGTGATCCGCAATGCGGTTATTCAATTTCATGGAACCGCCTCGGTTCCTGTTCCTTCTGAACCGGCAGCAGAGAATCGATATTCTGCTTTATGGTCTCCATTTCCCGGAGCTGCTGCTTCGATGCGTTATATTCTGCGTACAGGGTGTCTTTTCTGGCAGCCAATTCCGCAAGCTCAGCCTCCACACGATCCGCAGAAGGAATGGGAACGGCACCCAGGCGTTTTAGTTCTCTGGCGGCAGCTTCAAAAAGAATGATCTTGCTTTCGTGTCCCCGGAGGAATTTTTCCCTGTCCGGAGATCGTCTGTATTTATCGTAAAGGGGCTTGTACTTGCGGTAGGTAGTGGCATACTTAGCAATCAGGGAAAGGTCTGCAATCCTGCTTTCTGCTTCCTTGATGGATGCAAGGGTGCTGTCCCTGGTGTCTATCAGCGCGGCCAGTTTGGTTTTCAGTTCCTCGTAGGAGCTGATCCCATGCTCTGTAAGGAAGTTGACCGTTTTGGCTGCTTCTTTTAGGTTTTGCAGCTTTGCCCAATGTTGGAGCCCTGCGCCCTGTTTACTCTGAATATCTATGAGCAGCTTGATTCTATCGTCACGCTGCTTCGGCTTCCGGGAAGGGCGTGTGCCTCCGGCGATCCGTGAGGAAATGGCTTCCTCCGTATAATCAATACCCAGGGTCTTTAGCCGTGTGAAACGCTCCTGGTCTGAGGCCCGGCAAGATATGTATTTGCCCCTCTTGATTTCATATCCTTCACGCTGCAGGCGGGAAAGAAGATCCTCCAAATCCTTGCAGGCAGGGATCAGCCGGTCAATGGCTGCTTTCAGCTTTGCCTTATAGCTGGTCCCGGCCTTGGCTGCGGTATGCTCAATGTAGCTCTTTCCTTTATCCTGACCGGGAACGATCACGGACAATCCGTGTTCCTGGCACAGCCGGTCGCTGGTACGGCGGATAAAGTGATAGCTTCGCTTATTGCTGTGGTAGTGCTTATGATCCACGAAGCTGACGGCATTGAAAATCAGGTGGTTATGGATATGCCCCTTGTCAACATGGGTGGTCAATACAAATTCGTACTTGCCACCCAGGACCTCTTTTGCAAGCTGCATCCCGATCTCATGGGCTTCCTCCGGGGAGACCTCCCCAGGGGAGAAGGCTTGTATCAGGTGGCGGCCCAGGTTGTAGTTATAGCCCCGGTCAATGGCGTTACGGCGCGTCCATCCAAATTCAATATCCGCAGTTTCGGCGGTGCAGCCATAGGTGGAGACCAGCAGTTTCCCATCTGTTTTGGAAGGATCGCAGATATAGTCAATGGCAGCCTTTAGGGTTGACTTGATAGGATGCGTCTTTGTAATAGCCAAATCTCGTCCAGCCTTTCCCGGATCTCCTGGATATCCTCCTTGTACACGGAGCCTCCGGCATTGACCCTCTTGGCGATCTGATTGATGTTCCGGCCAATGGCACCCAGCTCAGTGGTGAACGCTTTGATATCCGTGGTATCCATGTTTATGATATATCCGTCAATCGCCATCTTCCGAAGGTAGGCACCATACCGCTGCGTGGGGAGCTGCTGCATCTTCTGTTCGATAAGCTGCTTTTCTTCCTCTGTCACATAGAATTTCATTTGAATATTCCGCTTGCGGTTAGCCATGACCGCCTCCGTTTTTCTCATAAGGGTTTGGGATATCCCAACAAGTGATTTTTCTGTTTCGGGCAAGGGACCTGAAACGTCAAAATGTCGCAAGTGGGTACTCACTTGCTGTGCTTGCTACCGTATCTTTTCTCTTTGCTTATGTAATACGAAAGCCCCTCGTTTGGCAACCTTTTTTAAGATTATTTTAGATTCGCTAAGAAATATTGACATCAGTCTTTCTATGCAGTATAATAACTCTTACATTCGTAAGAATTGGAGAGATGGTATGAAGAACTTGCCGCAAATTTCCGATGCTGAATTTGAAGTAATGGATGTGATTTGGAAGTATGCCCCAATCAGTACAAATGAGATTACAGATCGTTTGGCAAAAACAAGGGATTGGAGTCCCAAAACAATTTATACCATGCTGTCGCGTCTGGAAAAAAAGGGCGTGATTACACATGAAAAAGAAAGCCGCGTGTTTGTCTATACTCCCTGCATTCAAAAGTGCGACTACATCGAAGCAGAAAGCCGCACTCTTGCGAATCGTTTTTTTGATGGCGCAATGAATCAAATGGTCGTTAGCTTTTTGGACCACAAAGAACTGTCTGCCGAAGATTTGGATGAACTGCAGAGGATATTAGATAAAAAGCGCAAGAAATAGAGGCGATTATTTATGTTCCTGGAACGATTTCTGATAGGCAATCTATGGAACGCCGGTTTGATCTGCGTAATGTTTATTCTGAAAAGGGTTATCCAAAATCGGGTATCTCCGCGATTCCATTATTACAGTTGGTTTATCCTTCTTGCTTCTTTGCTTATCTCTTTCCTTCCTGCTATGATCTGGAATGACTTACCAAGCCTTATGCCAGAAAGCCAGCAGGCAATGGCAACCTACCATATCGCATCCAATACTGATGCTGTCGTAACTGGGGATTCTCAGTGGATTCAAGATACAACACAGCTAATCGTTGAGGATAACGGAAATATTCAGTTTGAATTTTTCCTTACGATAATATGGATGACCGGTGCTATTTCCCTCATTGGCTTTTATTGGTGTGGCAGTTACAGATTGCGTCATATCCGCCAATTTGCTATGTACCCGTCCGCTGAGATACAAAACCTATTTGAATTATGCTGCCATCGCCTGCATATAAAAAATCAAGTTCAGATACGGCAGTCCCGATTTATTACTGCTCCCGTCAGTTTTGGATGGAAAACACCTTTTGTTGTGCTTCCCAACCAAGGGATTAACGACCTGTCTACACCAGAATTAGAGCATATTGTTCTCCACGAACTATCACATATTCGTCACGGGGATCTGTTTACCAATTACCTGTTTTGTGGGATTCAGGCACTCTATTGGTTCAATCCTTTGGTGTGGCTTGCATTTCGACAAATGAGGCGAGACCGGGAAGCGTACTGCGACTGGGCCGTTTTGAATGAATTGGGTAATGAAACTGAACGTATTCAATATGGCCAGACAATCCTCCATTTTGCTGCTGGCTGTAAAACTCGTTTCCATACAGCTAATGGTCTGTGCCAGAGTAAGGAACAACTTAAATACCGCTTAGAGCAGATTGTTAATTTTCATCAAGAGACAACTTGGAAGAAACTATGTGGTCGCTGTTTGTCCGTGTTTCTTGCGTTGCTTTGCATTTTCCAAGTTCCTATCCTTGCATACTGCGTAGAGAATACCGAGGAATACTATACTCCTCAAAGTTCATTGACCATTACCGAAGCAGATTGGGATAGCCTTTTTGGCGATGCAAACGGATGTGCAGTTGTATATGATCTCAATGCAAACAACTATACTGCATATAACAAAAAAGAGATTACCCACCGTGTCCCACCATGCTCCACCTTTAAAATATATAGTGCACTAAACGCACTTGAACAAGGGACAATTTCTGTTACGGATAATTTTCTATCATGGGACGGTGCCAAACGAGAATTTATGTCGTGGGATCAAGACCACAATCTGAACTCCGCTATGCAGCAGTCCGTGAATTGGTATTTTCAGGAATTGGATCAATCCGCAGGGGTAGAACAATTATCAGACTTTTATCAAAGTATTGGATATGGTAATTCCTATGTGGGCCATGATCCATTGAATTATTGGAACGGTTCCGCACTTAAAATATCCGCGTTGGAACAGGTTGAACTATTAGTAAAGCTATACCGCAATGATTTTGGATTTCGTGACGAGAGCATATCTGCTGTAAAGGATTCTATGACATTATCTATTTCTGAGGCCCTGCGCCTATATGGTAAGACCGGCACAGGAAGGATTGATAATGCAAATGTTGCAGGTTGGTTTGTCGGATATGTCGAAACCCTGGATAATACTTATTTCTTTGCTGTATACCTCTGTGCCGATGATGGCGTGGATGGTGCAGCAGCTACAGAAATTGCGGTTGACATTCTCAAAAAATGGGGATTGAATTAACATATCCAATGTAAATCTATAAAGCTGTTCGGAGTACAGCAATGCACAAAGAACAGCTTTATATTGCACATCTAAATCTTACATTTGTAGGATTTTATGAAGTATGAATTAAGAAAGTGAGGCTTATATGTATTCAGAATCTAATAATTTGTCTGTAGTCAATGAACTGCTTGCAATTTGTGACCTGCCTTTGCGTGAAAGGGATTTCATTGAGGCGGAGAAGGCTATTCTGGGTAAAACTGCAACAGTTTTATATACGATAATCGTTGCCTGCTGTGTGGCAATTATAGGTGCATACGGAATGTCTGCGCAACTGGGGTTAGGCTTTCTCCCTATCAAAATTCTCTTTGTTCCACTTCTTTGTTTACCAACAGCATCTGTTTACTATTTTGTTTTTCCCAAATGGCTTGGTATCCTACGGTATCGACAATACGAAACCACAAACAACCAGCAGCGTGATATTGCGTTTTTCAAGGACCATTTTGAAATACGGGTCAACGATATAAACACAGGAAGTTACTTATACACTTTTATAAGACGGATTATTATTTCTGAAAATCTATACATAATTGTGCTGCCTAATATGGTGGTACTTCCCGTACGTCATGTGGCAATTCCCGAAGAAAAATGGGATATCATCCAACAGCATATCAATGCAGGAATGGCAGCTACAAAGGAGTTACCACACGCCAAAAATACAGGCACAGCGGATGACCATAATAGGTTCGCAAGGCTTATGTGTTTTGGGCTGATTATTATGATATGCTCCCTCTTTTTGATCCCATATGAGGATAAGGAGCCTATTGAAGTGGTGGTGGACAATGACTTAACAGAGTCAATATATAAAAATATGGTAAGCGAGCAATCCTTTGACCTTTCACTAAACGACTGGGGAGCAGTAACCTTTGTTTCCTGTATGCCTGATCCGGATGCCGACGCAGATCCTCTTACAGATGCTTCGTTCTACTTAATAAAGGACGGGGATCTTCTATATCGTTTCCCCTATGTTGCAGAAAACAATGTTCGGGAAACAGGACTATGCGAAAACATATCGTTTGTATTTTTTGCCGACAGCAACAATGATCTTAGGGATGATGTAATTATAGGAGTTCAATATGTTTCTGGAGCAGGACCACAAGGCATGATTCCATACACAGAGGTTCGTATATATGAAGATAGCGGCAAGTCAAGTTTTGCGTACAACAGAACTTTATCCCAAGAGATAAACACCAATTTGCCAGTAGATGTAACAGCAGAATGTGTTAAAGAGCTCCTGGCTAATTATGTAGGCGAGCGATCATAATGAAAAATAAAGTAATTATCTACGGGTGCCTGGGAATAGTTCTATGTTTCATAATGTCAATTCCGATTGTAAATGATTATTGCGCATATATGGTGGAGAAGGAACTATGTGCAACACCATTACCAGAAAATACGCAACTTATTGATTCAGTATCAAAGGCTGGCAAATTAACAGGAAACGGAAATGGGATGCAGTATTTGGGTGCGATCCTAATTAAAAGTGGACTGGCTATGGAACAGCTTGATAGTTACTATTCCCACTATCGCGAGAATGAGTGGGAATATCTTGTGACTGTCCAGACAGGTTGTGATCTTTCTTTCATTGAGCTTGACCAACTGAGGTTTTTACAAGAAGTTACGGCTGATGGATATTATATCGTTTATTCTTGGGGCAGGGGCATTGAGTTGTTTGAGATGCTGGATATACGAGGTCATTGACGAAAAGATAAGGCTGCGCTGACAGCTTTACTTTATGGCCTTAAATCTTACGAATGTAAGGGGTGAGGATATATGAAAAGGATAATTAGGACGGTTCTTTGTGTTATTTGCTTGGTAATTGGAATGATTATGCTACTTGCGGGATGTGTCTATTACATAACAAACAGCAAGAAAACTTTACGGGATACATCGATTTCTCCCAACGGAAAGTATGAATTGTCCCTTATGGAAATCGGGGAACCGGCGTGGCCTTTCGGGCCTGCATCCGGGCGCTTGATTTTGAACGAGGGTGACACCCAAATTTCTGAAACGAATTTCAGATTGGCAAATGACGGATGCAGCATCAGCAGTAACGACTGGGCTGTCACCTGGAACGAGGATCATGTGGAAGTGATCTTATCTGGGGAAGAACAGTATGATGAGCAAATCCTCTTGTATTATGATGGCACCACGCAGCACCAGTATTTAACTGAGGAAATCGAACCCGCTGAGACACAACCGGAAGTTGAAATACAGAGGTTGGATATTGGGATCAGGGAGAACCGGGAAAACGAGCTTGTTTTTGATATTTCCATAGACGATTTTATTGACAGCTACAATTCTCTGTACACCAAAGAACATAATCGGCCATATTTTACGCCATCTTCTGAATGGCAATGGTATTTATATGATACCGCTATTCATTCAGCTTATGAAACCTTCTACGTTTACTTTACCGAGGACGAGCGGATCTACTCACAGTCAACAGTTTCCGTGTATGTCCCCTCAAATTGTAATTACATACAAGAAATTACGATCAATTTCGATGAACACAGTTATTCAGAATCAGGTTATGAGCAGTATAAGCAGATGTGCTTCTATGCGCTGAAGGTGTTCTTTCCGGATCTTTCAGATGAAGCAATTCTTAATCTCTGTACGGAAGCGATTACGCTGGGGAATGTAAATACATTTTCCAGTGACGAATGGTATGACAGCGATTCTATACCCTGTGCGCTGTTTTACAAGGATGGCATTGGTGTCTATCCCTATTTTGCCATTGGGGACTGGGAGCATTTTTGCATAATCCCTGTGGCCCAAGAAACGATTGATAGCTATGAGCAGAAAGGAGTTGAAATCTATGAAATTGAATAAGCTAATTGTCTTAATGCTTTCGATGGCTGTATTTTTTACTGCGTGCGGTCAATCCAGCCGTGAAACAGCTCCGGACAGTATCATGGAGGAAACAGTTGCTTCAACTGTCAGCACGCAGCCTCTTGATTCGGTTAACAATATACAGCAAGCCGACCCTATGCAGGAGCGGCTTGAGAAAAGGTGTGAGGAAATAGCATCTTTATATTATGATTTATATTTGAGTGCCGATAAAACAGAGCCGGAAAACAGATGGGAAGATCCGACCTTATCCCAAAGCAGCATAGATGCCATAGAAAATCTACTGCTGAGCGCTGGATATGATGTGATGGATACAAATGGAGAGTATCCAAGTTACTTGCCAACGTCTGACAGATTCTACGAGTTTTGGGATGCCGTAGAGCGGCGGGAAGTCGCCGAGCAAGAGGTCATAACGATTTTGGAAACCGGAAATTTATCATACCGATTATTTTCATACGGTGAAGTCGGTGCCTATTTTTACTGCATGGTGTACTATCAGGACGGAGTAACAGAACCATATTTTGAAAAGCATGAGATCAAGGACTGGGAACTGACTGAAAAGGGGAACTTCTATTTTAGAATTCTCCCCGCAGACGATAAACATTATCCCGACTTTACATTGATTCGTCTGGTTTCTCCGAATATTGAACTATATGATATGACCCTCCGATATATCATACCCGTAAACTATCTGGCCACAAATCTATTTCTCATTGATTGGACAGAAAACGATTTCAGCGAAGTAAGTTTTAACGATCTGTTTGAATTTCTCTACTATTCTCGTCATGGTAAGCAAGTCGGTTCTAATAACTATACTTTTATCCCCAATCGGTGCTGCTTTGAAATTCCGGCAGCAGAATTCGAGGAAACGGTGATGCCATATTTCAACATTGATATTGAAACATTCCGAATATCTGCGCAGTACGATACAGAAGGTGACTACTATCCCTGGCGGCCCTTGGAAACAAATGACTTTGTGAAACTATGGTATTATACCATCGAACCGGAGGTAACAGAATATACTGTCAATCCTGACGGAACAATCACAATCACTGTTGAAGTGCTTTCCACGGATCTGAAAATGGACTGTCTGTTTGCCCATGAGGTAACAGTACGCCCATTGGAAAACGGTCAGTTCCAGTATGTAGGAAATTGCATTACCTATCAGACTGAATACGGTCTACCCTATTCTGTGCCTCGCCTGATGTGGGATTAACGAACATAATAAGGAGTAGCTATAAAGCCAGACAGATAATGCAGAGCTATAGCTATGATTGGAGGCCAATGTGAAAGACTTTCAAAATGAATCACGATGGATTCATTGTCCAATCTGCAATGGTAAGACCCGGACGAAGGTGTACGCAGATACCGTGATGTTTAACTTTCCGCTTTACTGCCCTAAATGTAAAAAAGAAATCAGAATTGATGTAATGCAACTGAAAATGGCAATAAGCAAATGAGCCAGACGCGAAAAACGCAGAGCCTGCTTTTCCAAATTAATGGAAAAGCAGGCTCTTTTTATTACAGTGGCAGCGAGCGTTGATTCCTTGCCATTTTCAGTGCAGCTTGAAATATCGGGATAATTGCAGCAGCTTCTTCCTCACTGCAATCCTCTACAAGCAACCGGAGTTGGCGGAGTGACGGGGAATCAAGCTGCATTTCGGGATTGAATATCTCCCTTGCATCAATGTTCAAAGTACGTACTAACGGATACAGGACTTCCAGTTTGGGATTTCCTTTATAGTTTTCAATATTCAAAACAGTACGTGTATCTCTATGGATCGCAACAGCCACTTCAGCCTGCGTAAGTCCAGATTTTCCGCGCGCTACTTTGACAACATCACCTAATATACGAGAATATTCCGGCATGGCAATTCACCTCGGATATATTCTACAATACATCTTCTTTTGATGGTATTCGACACAGTTCATCACTTATGTGTATTCAAATACACCCTCAAAACGAAGGAGGTTACACGCAACAGTGTCCCCTGTATTCGACATGAAATTATCAAATGTGAATTTCAATGTTTACCCAGGGGATATCAGAAAGAATTAGCTGAACCACAGTTCACATCATACGAAGTATGTAAGCATCCGCCTTGCGGCAGAGCCTTTCATAGCCACCTCCCGAAAATTGCAGTTGCTGTTTTACACCCTTCTGCATTACTGAGACGAAAGGGAGGAAATCACCACCCCGCTACCCCAGCGGTGCGAAGGGAGGTGAAATTATGAAAGACTCCTACGAGCAGCGTATTCAAAATCAGTTTGGCGGCTTTTGCGTCAAGGTTTTGAAAAACGAGGCCAGGTATATTCAGCGTGAATATGCCCGCCGCCGGGAACAGGAAAAGTCTCTGGATGATCTGACAGCCAATGAGCTGGAGCAGACCGCCAGTAAGGACCGCTATTTCAATGACGAGCATGTCTTTGAGGTAATGGGCATCCCGGTTGTCGTGACCGGCAATCTTTTGGCTGACGCCATTGCGAAGTTGCCGGAAGAAAAGCGGAATGTTATTCTGCTTTCCTATTTCCTGGGTATGTCTGATCGTGAGATCAGCGAACGGATGAATGTCGTTCGTCAGACCATATCCAAGCGCCGTCTTGTTACGCTGAATGAATTGCGCAAATATCTGATTAAGGAGGGTTTTGAATGGCCGGACGAGTAGAACCGATTCCCGTAGAAGTAATTCTGGCTGCAATGTGCGGCGACACCGATGCACTTGTGACCGTGGTTGCACATTATCAGAATTACATCCGGGCTCTTGCCACCAGACCGCTCAAAGACGAACAGGGTAACGAATATCTGTGCGTCGATGAAGATATGCGGCTCAGGCTTGAGACCAAACTGATTTGCAGCATTGTAACAGGTTTCCGTGTGTTGATGGCATAATTCCCTGATGGCCAAGTCTCTCTCCCTTTCCTTGTCCACAGACACCGTCAACACCATCCTGTACATTTGACAAAGAAAGCCCGGCGGATAATTCCGGCGCAGTATAAGGCAAACAGATACATCCCTTCTGTGCCGAGCCGGACGGCTGGTGCGCCATGACCTTCGTTGAAGTGAGCGATTATTCCAGCACCGGAAAATGAGCATGGCTGCTCATGGGCGACGACACACAGGAGACAGGTACTCCCTTACAGCCACAGTCCGAGCGTTAGAAGCGTCGCAGGCAATGGGTAGGGCCCGGCAGACCGCCGGAGGGGTGAGATTCCCGTGGAGCCGTGCCGACGGCCATCTGTTCCGCCTATTCGCAAATCATCAATCTTTCAACAATTTATTGAGAGGGAAATTATGAATAATACTACATTGCTTGAAAAGAAATCCAACCAGGCAAAAAGGCCTCCCCTTGACCAGGAAACGACCTACCATGTAAATGGCAGGTCGTTCATCGTTCATCCAGTTTTCAAACAGGAAAACGCAAATTCTCTTGGCGGGGTTTTGCTTCGCCTCATGCAGGCGGATTGCGAAAAAAGTTTGTAATTACTTTGAAACTGGCTGACAATAGCAGTAAAGCGCGGTATAATAGTTATGTGAAGTAAAGAAAACACAAGGAAATTTGTTGCTCGACTGCTATAAAAGGAGGACTTATGAGAAAGTCGAACAACAAGAAAACACGCGACGTTACCGCTTTTATTTATCTGCGTTTATCCCGTGACGACAATCTGGAAGGTGAAAGTTACAGCATCGGCAACCAGAAGAAGCTGCTGACAAAAGCCGCAAAAGATTTGGGATATTCCAATATCGTTACCTTCATTGACGACGGTGTTTCCGGTGTTACCATGAACCGCCCTGGCTTTAACGATATGATGCAGCAGTTGGAAGAAAACCGGGCAGCTGCCCTGCTGGTGAAGGATCTTTCCCGTCTGGGACGAAACTACATAGAAGTGGGTCGGCTGATGGAAGAATTTTTCCCTGAGCATGATATCCGGCTGGTTGCCGTTTCGGACAACATTGATACGGACGAGGGCGAAAATGAAATGGCCCCGATCCGTAACCTGTTCAATGAATGGTATGCCCGTGATATCAGCAAGAAGCGCCGGATCAGCAATAAGATCAAAGGCAACGCAGGCGAACCCTTGGGACAGCCGCCCTATGGGTATATCAAAGATCCGGACAATCCCAAACACTGGATCATTGAGGAAGAAGCTGCCAGTACCGTTCGCCGGATATTCAGCATGACCCTGGATGGACTTGGCCCAGAGCAGATTGCCGCACAGCTTGAACGGGATGGTATACTCACCCCAAGAGCCTATTGGCAGCAGCGGGGTATCAAGCGCCCAGGCAAAGGTGATCTTGACCGTCCTACCAAGTGGGGCAAGACCACCATTATGCAGATGCTGTCTATCCAGGAATATTGCGGAGATATCCTCAACTTCAAAACCTATTCCAAATCTTATAAGAATAAGAAGCGGATCGATAATGACCGGGAGAACTGGCTGGTTTTCAAAGACGTCCATGAGCCCATCATTGACCGTGTAATCTGGGAGCAAATCCAGGAAAAGCGCGGAAAGATCCGTAAGCGCAAACCCAAGGATGGTGAGCGAAACATTTTCAGCGGTTTGCTGGTCTGTGCGGATTGTGGTCACAACCTGAATTATCATTTCAACCAAGGCAACCACGATATCAAGTATTTCAACTGTTCCAACTATCGTGGCAACCGTGGCACCTGTTCCTCCACCCACTATATTCGCGTGGATTTTCTGGAACAGGTCGTTTTGGGAGAGATCAAGCGGCTTACCAAATATGCTGTACACTACGAGGATCAGTTTTTGGAGGCTGTGATGGGCAGCAGTCAGAAAAGTGCTGAAGCCGAACACAAGCGGAAACAAAAAGAGCTTGCTGCAGCGCAAGCCCGTGATAATGAATTGGATGGTTTGTTTGAACGCATCTATGAAGATAATTTGTCCGGCAAGCTGTCCGATGAACGTTTTGCCAAAATGTCCCAGCGGTATGAGGCCGAGCAGGCAGAGCTGTCAGAGAAAATGAAACTTCTCCACCATGAGATTGATAAGCTGTCCAGCAGCTCCGTTTCCACGGATCTGTTTCTATCCACCGTCCGCAAATATACCCGTGCCAAGAAATTGACACCCCGGATGCTGAATGAGCTCATTAACCGCATCGAAGTTCATCAGGCAGAGAAAATCAACGGAGAATGGGTACAGCGCCTGACGATCCACTACAACTGCATCGGTGTCCTGTTCATCCCGGATACCGAACCTCTGCCCGTGCCAAATGTTACCGTGAATACCCGTCGTGGCGTGTATGTGACCTACGAACCGGCTCAAAATGAGTAACAAAAAACGAGTGTTCTTGCAGGATATCAAATCCTATAAGAACACTCGTTATGGTACGCCAGAAGGGACTCGAACCCCCAACCCTCGGAACCGGAATCCGATGCTCTATCCATTGAGCCACTGGCGCATTTCTGAAAGCCCGATTATTATAGCAGGATTTCCCGGATTTGTAAAGAGGAAATGGAAAAAAATTTTACTCCCAGCGGATTCTTTTTGCGCAAACGGTTGTTTTTCCCAATAGAATGTGTTATAATCCAGAAAAATCCTGCTAAAAGGAGAAAACTATGGCCTCTTCTCAGAATTTCCGCACTGCCTTCAACGGCTTCAACCGGGAGGATGTGGTGCATTACTTAGAATATATCAACACCAAGCACACCAATCAGCTCAATCAGCTTACCGCCGAAAACGAGAGCCTGCGAGAGCGGCTGGAGAGATTGCCAGATGCGGAAAGCCAGCGGCTGCTGGTGGAATCGCTGGAAGAAAAGTGCCGGAACCTGACCGGTCAGCTGGAAGAGGCCACTTCCCGGGCGAAGACCCTGGAACGGCAGCTGGCAGCGGCTCAGAGCCAGTGTGCCGAATTGACGCAGGCAGCTCAGCCGGAGCCGGAGACCGGATTGACCCCCACGGCCAGCGACGAGCTGGAGGCTTATCGCCGGGCGGAGCGCATCGAGCGGGAGGCCAAGGAGCGGTCGGAGCTGGTGTACTATCAGGCCAACAGTGTCCTCAGCCAGACCACTGCCAAGGTGGACAGCCTTTCCGCCGACATCACCCAGATGGCCGACCAGGTTGTAAGCCAGCTGACCCAGCTTCAGGCGGCGGTGAGCTCCGGCAAGCAGGCCTTGCAGGAGGCCTCCTCCATTATGGGCACCATCCGCCCGAACCAGAATTGACGTTTTGGGGTTGTCTCGTTAAGAGCCCCTATGGGTCAACATAGCCA
>ULSS01026650.1_pt1 | contig 23939 bp, 23 predicted proteins | sample 1956901 | NCBI WGS metagenome assembly ULSS01 (sample SAMEA4835714, study PRJEB28245) | human gut metagenome | biome: gut microbiome; material: fecal sample | place: Denmark | collected 2008
TGCCAAGGTGGGACTGCAGATATATTCTGCATGATTTAATCACAAAGGGAACTGTCAAAGGCGATACCGATACCTCGGTAAAACCTGACGTGATCGGAGAACTCAAGGTTTCGGATGAAGTCAAAAAAGAAATTCGGGAAATCTATAAAAGCGAATGGGCAGGTAAAGACGGTCTTATGGTTCATAAGATCGAGGATGTATACTGGATTTATTATTGCAACAGGAATAGTAAGAAGGATGCAGATATCAGCATTGGTTTAGAAGGCAGTAAACTTGTGATGAACTGTTATGACAGTGCAAAATCCTTATTTGATATCGAACCATTCTGCTGGAAGCTCTTTGCGGTAAAATCACCGGTTACAATCGAACAGATAGAAATCACAACAGGTGATCAAAGGCAAATTGCAATTGTCTGAGCTGATCCTCGCTGCACAGATAAGTACGGAGAATCCATTTTCAGCTTTTGAAAGAAAGGAGTTGCTGATCATGAAAAAAACAATAAGCGTGATTCTGTTATTGCTCATTCTTGCAGGCATATTTCTGTTTATCAGGGAAAATTCACACTCGCGGAGCTATGGAAAAAGGGAAACGATGTCATATACATCATTCCCGGATAGATACAGCTTGGAGATACCGATCTCCGGGTACGAAATGTACGGTCCGTCATATCTGTATTTTGGTACAGATCTAAAGACATCGGAGATTCTGAGCCGTATAAGTGAAAGCTTGGATATTAAAAAAATGGAAATGGATGAGCAAAAGGGATATATGCTTGTGAATCAGGAGAACAAAACATCATTCTTTTCTCTTTATGTGCGCGATGAGCCGTTTGACGATAAAACAAGAAACTCTTTCTTAATCTATAATGGTGCAGTTGACTTATACACCAAGGATCATGATGAATATTTAGGCAGTGTTTTGTTTCCTGACATTGTGCTTGCAAGCACTCCGAAAGAAATTTTAGAGCAAGGAGGAGTGTCAGTAGAAATTGGTCAAAGATATTTGCTGAGGGATTCTTCCTATACGCTCAATTGCTTTCAGAAAATGTATGAGTCGATGGAGCTTTATAAGATGAAAATAACGCAGGATGAAATTCAGTTTGAACCTTTGGCAGGGGACTGGGAAGATGAGACCATTTATAAAGGCAGGTGGTCGATGAAAATTACAGATGGATATATTGTTTTTCAGGCAGAAAAAATGGGGGGAAATATATGAATACGATAAAAAAATTTTTTCTGAATATCCTAATTTTACTTATAATCATGCTTCTTTGCGGTTGTCAGAGCCAGGACCACAAAATACTTGCAGTTGCAGAGAAAAATTTAAAAAGCGGCTTGGAATCGGATTTGAAAAACGGATATTTGAATTACTATAAAATCCTGAAAGCGGAGATTTATACTCCAAACGCGGAAGATTCCGACAATCCGGATCTTGCTACGCAGTGCAAAACGGCAAATACGCATATTGTTTATGAGCTGCACCTTGGAAGCAATACAGGAGAAACCGGGCTGGTTCAGATGGAGCGATACAGTCATGTTGAAAAGGACGAAAGCGGTAATCTTGCTGAAATACCGGAAGATACCGTTTATTTTGACTATGATCTGCATGAAGAAAACGCAGGAACTTATGAAGAAACCATTGCGGGTCTGAACTGCGTAATCTGGAGCAATGACTATCAGCCGCGCATCGAAAAAGAGCAGGTGCAGGGGAAGAACACCGAGGAAATTGCTAAGATTCTTTTCAAAGACTGGATGGACAGCTTTCATGAATGGGGAAACAATTCTTTCATCGTCACGGATTTTGAAAATGTCAAAATTCTGGGAATGGAAACAGCCGCTGATAATCCGGTTGCCGGATACACAAAAGAAGAACTGACCGAGCCGGAGGCGAAGAAAACCTATGTATTTGGTGCTGCCTGCGGCTACACCTATATCGGAATAGGCCCTGAGGCTTTCGGCAGCCTTGCTGCAGGAGGAGGGCAGGCCTTTGGTAATGACGGAGTAAAAATAGAAGCTTCCGAATCTTTCATAAATACGACCAATGGCTTCGTACTGACGGAATGGGAAGATTCTTACAGCATGGATATGATTTCAAATTGTAAAAAGAAATTTGGGAAGTAGAAAAGCCTATAATGAAACTGCCTGCGGTAATTAATTTTGATCCGAAAAGAAAAAAGTTGGACTTTTGAGACCATCCTCAAAAAATCCAACTTTTATTTTACCTTAAATCAGTCTCGAACACGAGAACACTTAAAGCGCCGCGAGCAGGGCATCAACATCCGCCTCGGTGGAGCCCCAACCGATGACGAGCCTGATAACGGAGCTCGTTTCATCGTAAGGGCACCAAGTATAGAAGAAGAAGTCTTTTTCGAGTTCTGCAATTTTCTCGTTTGACATGATTACGAACACCTGATTGGTCTGATGCGGAAGCCAGAGCTTGTAGCCCGCTGCGACTACGCCTTCTGCCAGCTTGATGGCAAGTTCGTTTTCGTGGCGTCCAATTTGATAGTAGAGGGAATCTTCACCGCCCTCCAAAAGCGCGCGCATCTGAATGGAAATCAATTTGCCTTTCGCAAAGAGAGCGCAGGCTCTTTTTACCATGTATCTGAAGTGGTCATTGATTGCGTCGTTCATGACTACCAATGCTTCGCCGAAGAGTGCGCCGAGTTTGGTTCCGCCGATGTAGAATGCGTCTGTCATCTCAGCAATTTCCTTGAGGCTGAGGTCGTTTGTCGGCCATGTGAGTGCTGTGCCTAAACGCGCACCGTCCATGTAGAACAAAAGACCGTGCTTCTTGCAGCAGTCGCTGAGGGCTTTGAATTCAGCCTTCGTATACAATCCGCCGTTTTCAGTCGGGTGAGTGATATATACCATCTTCGGAATTACGGTGTGTTCGTCTTCATGGTGAAGCAGGGCTTTTTCAATGTCGGCAGGGCGGAGCTTGCCGTCCGGGGTCGGAAGTGCGAAAACCCGGTGACCGGTAGCTTCAACGGAACCTGTTTCATGCACAAAAATATGTCCTGCATCCGCGGAAATAACCCCTTCATACGGTCTGAGTGCTGCAGCGATTGTAATGGTGTTGGTAGGGGTGCCGCCTGTCATAAAGTGAACCTGTGCATCCGGCTGTCCGATCATTTCACGAATCATATCCGCTGTTTCGTATGAAAAACGGTCATCGCCGTACCCATCTGTATGCTCCATATTAGCAGCCATCAGCGCTTCCATAATTTTTGGGTGTCCGCCAAGGCTGTAGTCACTTCTAAAGAAAATCATTGTAAAACCTCCGTTCTTGCGTATTGCTGTGCTACCTATATTATAGTGCATGAAAGGGGGAAAGTCGAGGGGAAAAACGAGATTCGGCACAATTCTTGACAGAAAACCTGACATGAGGTATAACTAAGAATAGCTTGTAAAAAGGACAAAATGAGAATGAACAAAGAATTTTTCGTCTCCACCTTTCGCGAGTGGAGACTTTACATCGAAACATTTTTAAAATGGCTGGTGATTGCCTCGCTGATTGGAGGTGCAGGCGGACTCATCGGCGCAATCTTTCACCACAGCATTGACATGGCGGAAGTGTTTCGCAGCACACATCCGTGGCTGCTATGGCTGCTTCCGATTGCAGGGCTTCTGATTGTAGGTTTTTATAAAATGACGAGAACCGAGGGACTGAACACCAACCATGTAATCCGTGCGGTACACAAAGGGAAAAGGCTTTCCGTACTGCTCATGCCTGCTATCTTTTTCGCAACCGTACTGACGCAGCTGTGCGGAGGCAGCGCGGGACGAGAAGGTGCTGCTCTTCAAATGGGCGGCACAATCGGTCAGTGGATCGGACGCGGCCTGCACTTGGATGACAGTGATTTAAGAATTGCAACCTTGGTCGGGATGGCGGCGTTCTTTTCAGCACTGTTTGGAACGCCGCTTGCGGCGGCAGTATTCGCTGTCATGGTAATCAGCATCGGGATTTTATATCATGTGGCACTTGTTCCGTGCCTGATTGCATCGCTTTCGGCCTATTTTCTGGCAGGAGCACTGGGCGTGCAGCCGGTTCGCTTTGAGGTTGAAGTTCCAGAAGCTTCTGCACTTACTTTCTTTCAGGTCGGATTTCTTGGAATTTTGTGTGCACTCGTATCCATTTTTTTCTGCATGATGATGCACGGTGCTGAAAAAGGCATGCGTAAAATCCTGCCAAATGCCTGGCTGCGCGTGCTCGCGGGTGCAGGTATAATTATCGTGCTGACTTACCTTTGCGGCACGAACGACTACAACGGCGTCGGCATGGGAGTGATTGCGGCAGCGATTGAAGAGGGAAAGGCAGAGCCCCTTGCATTTCTGCTCAAGCTCGTTTTTACATCGGTGACGCTGGCAGCGGGCTTTAAAGGCGGGGAAATCGTTCCTTCGTTTTTCGTCGGAGCAGCCTTCGGATGCGTAATCGCACCAATTATAGGGCTTCCTGCGGGATTCGGTGCGGCAGTCGGTCTTGTCAGCGTTTTCTGCGGGGTCACAAACTGCCCGATTTCATCGGTATTCCTATCGATTGAAATCTTCGGAGCCGAGGGAATGCTGTATTTCGCAGTTGCCTGCTGCATCAGCTACATGATGTCGGGATACCGCGGCATTTACTCGAGCCAAATGATTATGTATTCAAAACGAAAAGCAAAATTCATCAACGCATATACAAACGGAGAAAAGGGCACCGACGCATAAGTCAGTGCCCTTTCCGCAAATCTATAGTTCTTTTTTGAAAAAATCAACGATTTCGTTCATCAGATAGTCCTTGAGTTCGGATTCTTTATAGCTCATCTCATAGCCGTGGTAATTTTCGGTTGTAACCGTGATTACCCGGCTGTTTTTGTATGCGTGTGCGCATTCGAGGCTGGTGTCCTCGGTTACGACATAGTCGAGGGTATTGCAGATGACAAGCACGGGCTTATCTCCGAATTTAGAGCCGTAATCGCAAGGATTGTATTCCTCAAATTCTTTAAACCAGTCCTCGGTAAGCTTCAGACCTTGATACTCGACATAGCCTTCCAAGCGGGCTTTCGCCTTCATTTCATCCCACTTCTTCCGGCCGCCTGCATAGTGAATCATTGCCGTTTCATTTCCTGCGGGGGCAACCATCGCAAGTGCCTTATAATCAAAACCGCCGTAACTTTCATTTGCCATCGTCATAACCACGCGTCCGCCCATGCTGCGGGCATAAAGCCCGATGCGCTCGGTGTCAATATTGTAATTCTTACACATATATTCAATGGCATCCAGCATCGCCCTTTTCATGCTGTTGAGATCGTACCTGCCGGTTTTGTCTGCATTCTTTTCGGGACTTACTCTTGGATTAAAATCCATGCGGATGGTTGCGATTCCCGCGCGTGCGAGCCTCTCGGCGAGTTCTGAAGCACCGCCGCTGTTAAGCGTGCCTTTAAAGCCGTGACCGATTGCGACAAGCGGAATGGGAGAATCAAGTTCACCGGGATAAACGGCTTCTGCCATGCAGTACCGTCCGGGCGCAGCCTCAAGAAACACCGTTTCTTTCTCGGGCGTAAAATCCGAAGCCGCAGGTTCATCCGAGCCGCATCCTGTCACCGCAAGGATGACAGCCAGCAGGACAGACAGAAAGGCGGCTGTTTTGTTTTTTCTGAAAGCAATCATTCTTTTTTCCTCGGTAATATCAATGAGATTTGAAAATTATCATGTCTTCTCCCACTATTATAATCGATGACCACGGAAGCTGCAAATCTTCTTTGAATCTTGCGTGCGAACTTTGAAAATCCGGGACGGACAGCGAATGAATTTTTCCTGTTTTTTCATCGAAAAGAATTTCGGCGTCCCAAAGCCTGCCATGCATGCTTCCCTTTGAAATATCAACAATCTCTTTATCTCCGATTTCACTCAAAAGCATATTTTTTCCTCCTCGGGTCAATACTAGACATAATAAATTTTACGAAAGAAGGTTATGAAATATGAGTGATGAAAAAGAAAAGGACAGGTCTGAAGGCAAGGAGCAAACTGCCGGGGAAGCCGCGGATCTCATAAAAGAACTCGGGCTTTTGGGGACAGGAAGCAATTTCAAGAGCGAAATCCAATATATCAACATTATCGGAAGCATAGAGGGGCATTCGGTCCTGCCGCAGGATAACAAGACCACAAAATATGAACATTTGATACCGGAGCTGATTGCGGTTCAGGAAAATCCGGAAATCAAGGGGCTTCTGCTTGTGTTAAATACGGTGGGCGGCGATGTGGAAGCCGGACTTGCGCTTTCGGAGTTAGTTGCGGGGATTTCCAAACCGACGGTTTCCCTCGTGATCGGAGGCGGTCACAGCATCGGTATCCCGCTTGCGGTGTCCGCTGATTATTCTTTTGTGGCAAGGTCGGCAACAATGACGCTTCACCCGATTCGAACCAGCGGCACACTCATCACTGCGGAGCCGACATTTGAATATATGAAGAAAACACAGGAGCGAGTTGTGGATTTTATCGCAGCACATTCCCATGCGGCACGGGAGAAAATCGAGGAAAAAATGAACTGTACAAGCAATATGGCAAATGATGTCGGCACCCTGCTTTTCGGCGAGGATGCGGTTCAGATGGGGTTGATTGACAGCATCGGAAGCCTATCCGAAGCCTTGGAAAAACTGAGAAATTTAATTAAGGAAAAAAATTAAAGTAAAATTTTGTAATTTGCTATTGACAAATTATTCCATCGGCGCTAAAATGTAAGCGAAAGGAATTAATGTAAAAAAATGAAAATGATTAAAACCGGACTGTATTTAAAAAACAAACAGCAGACACAGGACATTGCAAGAGGCCTTGCTGACACATCTGCCCGCCTTGAAATAACGGAACTGGAATACAAAATTCGCTACGGGGATCACGACATAGAGGAATATGACATTATAATTACCGATAGAGACGGTTTTGACCAGTATCATCCAAAGGTACTCATTTTGGGAGGCAAATGGAGATTTAAATATTATGATGAATATGAAAGACAGGGACAACTGCTGGACAGATGTGCCACGGTGACGGATATTCTTCATGCCGTAATCAGGACGTGGGAGAAAAACGAACACATATCTTTTGCTCAGAGAAAAGACAGGCAAACAAGTATTTTGGCATTCTTCTCCTCAATGGGCGGCAGCGGCGTTTCAGCCGCTGCCGTAACCGTAGGAAGACATTTGGCCATGAATAGCAATAAGAAAGTATTGTATGTGAATGCAGGCGGCTCGGGGCTCTGGAAACTGTATGTATCTTACATAAGCAAAGCATCAAGACCGTCAAGAGAACTTCCGCATCTCATCCAAAACGATGCCGTATATAGTCTTGAAAGCTATGTCGGAGTTGACCGATACGGGCTCCGTTATCTGGAGAAGCCCGACAGACCGGAGACGGTATTGAAGAAGCTGTGCGAAATCAACGCATACGATATGATACTTGTCGATATGCCGGAACCTTTTACCGACATAGAGTTTGACCGAACATACCTCGTGCAGAATGAGAAAGACTTCAGAACCGGACTTTGCCCGGCAGATGATTTAAGAATAAAGAGCGGCACGAATCTTATTGAAATCATCAACCGCAGTGCATCCGCCGGATGTGAAGACAAGTGCGTTAAAATTCCGGAAGATCGTGCGAGCTTTGTGCGGACAGAAAGCGGAATCGAAATCGCAATGGATGGGGACTATGCAAGGAACATGAGAAAGGTTTGTGAAGAATGGATATGAGCATGAGAGCACGGGCTTTTGCCGACGAGAAGATGAAAGCTGTCAGGGAAAAGCTCGGAAGCGAAAAGGAAGTTGACGATTTCGGAGCAATGCGGATGATCATCCAAACCATATTCGATGACGAGAAAAGCAATTTTTATTCTTATGATGACATCGAATCGGTAATCCAAAGAATTTTTTACAAGACAAGGCGCAAACTCGGAATCTTGCAGCCACTTCTTGATGATGCAGATGTCAGCGAGATTATGGTAAACGGACCGGCGGACATCTTCGTGGAGCGAAACGGCAAGATCGAAAAGTATAAATACGGATTTGACTCTATTGAAGAATTGGAAGAGGTTATGCGAAACATAGCCGGAGAGGTTCATCGGGAAATAAATGAGAGAAGTCCGATTGTCGATGCGAGACTTCCGGACGGCTCGAGAGTAAACGGCGTATACAAGAATATTGCACTGAATGGGCCCATACTTACAATAAGAAAGTTTTCCGAAGACTATATGCGAATGGGTGATTTGGTGCGAAACGATACAATAAGCGAAGAAGGCGCTGAGCTGCTGAAACATCTGGTGCGCTGCGGATACAATATTTTTGTGAGCGGTGGCACATCATCGGGCAAGACTACGCTCCTTAACGCACTCGCCGAGGCTGTGCCCAGAGACGAACGCGTGATCATCATTGAGGACTCTGCCGAACTTAAGATGGGATACATAGAAAACATCGTCCATCTGGAGTGCAGAAACAGCAATGCAAAGGGAGAAGGCCGCGTCAGCATGTCGGATTTAATAAAGTCCAGCCTCAGAATGAGGCCGAATCGAATTATCGTCGGCGAAGTCAGAGGGAGCGAAGTCGTAGATATGCTCCAGGCAATGAACACAGGACACGACGGCAGCCTTTCCACCGGTCACGCAAATTCGGTGGAAGGCATGCTCAAAAGATTGGAATCCCTGTATCTTGCGGCAATGCCGATCAGTGTTGATGCCATACGCGAGCAAATTGCCGAAGGGATCAACATCATGGTGCATATCGCAAGGCAGAAGGACGGCAGACGCCGGGTAACCGAAATAACCGAGCTACTGGGCTACAGCGGCGGTGAGTTTACACTGAACCCGCTTATGAAAACAAATATCAAGGGTAAATTAGCAAGAACGGGTTACGGAATAGAAAAACCAAGAAAAGAGGATGACAAATACAGTGATAAACTATATGGAATTACCGCTCCGTGGTAAAGAAAAAGCAATATTTTTTCTATGCATAATTACCGCCGGACTTGCCGTGGGAATTTTATTCTATGACAGCCTCGCGGTCAGTGCAGTTACTGCGGCACTGCTTCTTATGGCTATGCCGCAATACAAGGAGAAAGTTGTGCGAAAGCATCAACAGGAACTTTTGATGCAGTTTAAGGACTTGCTGTATTCCATATCGGCATCGGTATCATCAGGAAGAAACATGGCCGATGCACTTGCAGAGTCAAAGGTTTTTTGTGGGGGTTCGTACGAAAAAAGCGATTACATAATGATTGAGCTTGACCACATGACTGCTATGCTTTCAAACGGAAATGAAACCGATACGGAGGTGCTTTACGATTTTGCAAGACGAAGCGGACTTTCGGATGCGGAAGATTTTGCGAGGGTATACGAAAACTGCAAAGCCAGCGGCGCGAATCTCAACCATGCGATTGAAGAGGCCGTTCGGATAATCGGCGATAAAATTGAACTGGAAAACGAACTTAAGAGTCAGCTTGCACAGAAGATTTTCGAGGGGCGGATTGTCGGTGCATCCCCGTTTTTGATAGTGCTGATGATCAGACTTACAGCTCCGGATTATATCAAACCGATGACAGAAAGCACGCAAGGGCTGATAATCACCACGATCGCGGTCGGGCTTATGGCAGTGTCGCTGTTGATGACGGAAAGGATAAATAAAATTGAAATCTAAGATTAAAAAGCAAATGGAAAAGAACCGTAATGAAATCATAATGACACTTCCGGGGTTTATTAATCAGCTTTTGCTTTTCATGCACAGCGGAGCCATACTTACGGATGCTTTCTGCAAGATTGCGGCAAGTTACGGAAAACTTGATGCGAAGAGGCAGAATTATTTTACCGAGCAGATCTATAACATCTACGTCGCGTCACAGCATAATGGGGAAAATGTCATTGCGTCCTTCTGTAAATTTGCCCGAACATCGAATGTAAAGGAACTTGCGCGTGTCGCAGCAATCATGTCGGAAAATTTGAACAGGGGAAGCGACCTGTGGGAAAAACTCGCAGAACAAAGTGAGAACTTATGGGAAGAACGAAAACGCACAGCACTGAGCAAAATCAGGCTTTCGGAAAGCAAGATGAGCTTTCCGCTCGGCATTTTGCTTATGGCGCTTATCATGATAACGGCAGCACCGGCAATGCTACAAATATAAAATATAAGGAGGTAAAGAGATGAAAATGTGGAACAAGAGGGGAATGGAAATGGTTCAGGTGGCAATTCTCGTGGCAATCGCCGTAACCATCGGGCTCATATTCAAGGAGCAGATTTCGGATTTTGTGAATAATACCTTCGGTTCTCTGAGCAGTGCGAAATTCTAGGAGCATACTATGCGTTTTATAGAAGCATCTTTGATAATGCCGCTTACAATGCTTGTGATTTCGGCATTGATTGCTTTGATGATGACCTATTATTCGGATCTGGAGACACAGATAAAGAAGCACGAAGAGGAAAGAAAAGAAATATACAAAGTCTCTGAAACCATCGGAATCAGAGTCTATGACAGGATTGCCCATGAAACAAAAAAGCAAAGTGATGAATAAAAAAGGATCCTACGCGATATTGGCATCGATTCTGTTTTCTTCCATGATGATACTTGCGGCGGCAGCCGTTCATGCGGCGGGTGAAAGTGCAATTTCCGCGACCGCCCAAAATTTCGGGCCGCTGTGGGGAAGAAGCATTTTGGCAGAGTATGATCGTAATTTAAAAGACAGATATGGTATTTTTGCCTATAGCGGCAACAAACTTCAGGTTGAAGAAAAGCTTAAAAATTACATGTTGTACTCGTGCAGAGATAAGAAATATATTTCTTTTGAATCCTGCGAATGCAATCTTGACGAATATGAACTTGTAAGGCCTGAAAATTTTTTCGAGCAGATAAAAGATGCGGTTGCCTATGATGCGAAACCCATGCCGATAAAGTATTCCGCCGAAAAAAACACGGAAGGGGGCGGCTCCAATGAGACTTTCTCAAAACGATACATAAAGAACCAAAGGATTATCAAAACCCTTCCGTCAAGAGGAAAAAGCGGAGGTGTCGGAGTATCGGCACTCGTCGAGAAAATCAAGGAATCCAAATCCATTGGAGATTTGCTGAACGACAGCGCCGAGAACATTTATATTTTTCGCTTTTTCAAGGACTGCATGAATGACCGAAATCTGGGGGAAACCTACTTCAAAAACGAAATTGAGTACATACTGACAGGCAGACTCGATGATTCGGATGCAAAACAAAAGGTAAAAAATCAGCTGATCTTGCTGCGAAATGCGCTCAATCTGACCTATTTGTATTCCTGCAGCGAAAAGAGGAATGCGGCACTGGCTGCTGCCGAATTAATCATGCCGGAGGCACCCCTTCTTACGCAGGCTCTGATAATGGAAGGCTGGGCATTTATGGAAGCACGAAATGATCTCAAACTTTTGTATGCGGGAAAAACGGTTCCCTTGATCAAAAAAGACGAGAACTGGGCTGTCTCGCTGGAAAATCTTCTGTCAGCCGAATACGGATGCGATACCGACGGAAAACCCGTATCGGGCAGCGAAAGCGACGGCGAACCGTCTGATTATGTAGTTCCGCGTAAGCTCGAAGGAAAAACATACGAGGATTACCTTAAGATTTTTGTTGCATCCCTTCCGAGAGAAACCAAAAAATTACGCATGCTGGATTTGATGCAGATTAACATGAAGTACCTGTACTGCGAATATTTTTTGATCAGCGATTACTTCATCGGCCTGCGGTATTCTGTCAACATAAACGGGAAAATACATGAATTTAATGAGAAATACTAAACGGGGGAGCTATATTGTCGAGGCTGCGCTCAGCATGCCGGTGCTCATACTTTGCATTACGGCGATTGCCCTCATCATCAATATCATTGCCATATGTGAAAACATAGGATTTTCGAGTGCAGAACAGATGCATAAAATATGCTCGTCCGCATATATTGCAGAAACGGGTGAATTTTCGCATGGCATTGCGGTGCAGAAAGCCGTTGCATCGGATAATCCGAAACTCAGGAGCTTCACCGTCACCGGATTTCGGTACCGGTATACAAAGCAGGGTGTGGATGATCTGATCGGGCTGCAGACAAAATCGAGCTTTACTGTTGCAAACCCAATCGGAATCAACGGTAATATCATCTTTACCCAGAGGATTTTGGCGCGGGCATTTACGGGAAAACTGGAAAATGCAGAGCCGCTTGCCGCCGGCGAATTTCAAAAAAACGGGGAATCTGTTCCGGTCGTGGTTTTTCCGAGATATGGGATAAGATTTCATGCCGCTTCGTGCAGATATGCAAAACAAAAGTACGGAGAGCAAGAGTATAAAATCGAAATGGAAAGAGAAGATGCAAAAGCGAAAGGATATACTCCGTGCCTTGTATGCGGAGGAGGAAAGGAAGGACAATGAGCAGAGTATACATAAATTTAAAAAATAAACCGCTTCTTTATGAAAGCAAAGTGGAAAGACTTACCGCCGGCATATGCAATGAAATTTTGCCGCTTTCCATAATAAAAAACAGAAAGATAACAAAGGGCATCTATCACACCGACGGATACAAAAAGGTAAGCGATGTGGGAATTCTCAGTGCGGTGCAGGTTCTTTCCGTAATTGAGGGTGTTATTGCAATGAGTGAAAAACTGAAGAACAATTTTTTCTTTCCGGAAGAATATATTCTGTCGCCCGATACGGTATATATTGACGCGAAATTCGAAAATTACAAACTTGCTTACATACCGGCGAAGGAAAGGTGCAGGGCTGAGAAATCCTTAAGCTGTTTCATAGGCTGCATGCGCAAATTCACGACTCCGGACGGCATGCTCTACCTTGATACTTTGCGAAACCTTGTTGAAAGCGGCAGTTTGAAAAGTGAGCGGATGATAGGATTTATAGAGAGACTGAAAGGCGAAATACGCGTCTGCGGGATAAAATAAGGCGAATGATAACGCCTTTTTTTAATATAATGTATTAGAATATTTGGAGGTGCAAGTATGACCGGTGGCAAAATGCGTAGAAAAATCAGAAAAAGAAAAACAAAATCTGAAAATTCAAGGATGAAAATGGGGATGTTTGTTGGTATAATATTGCTGGCGGTAGTTTTGGGATTTCTGACGGCACGATTTGTAATCGGCCCCATTATAGGTTATAATGCTGATGAGAGCCCTGTGAAACTGGAACAGAAGGATGACAAGGGCAAAAAAACAGACGCAGAGCAGACGGAACAGAAAGCATCTTTGGAAACCGGACAGAATCAGATGCCGGAAGAAGGGTATGCGCTTCAATTCGGGGCTTTTTCCACTAAGGATGCTGCCGAAAAACTGGCAGAAGCACTCCGACTGAAAGGAATCGAAACCAAAATCGTTGAAATCGATGATGTTTTTAAAGTAATCAGCCCGATGCTCGATGATAAAGAAGCCGCCTTGAAAGCCTTGCAGGAAAGCAAGGACAAGGATGTTGAAGATGTCTTTATAACATCCGCAGGATAGATTTGATAAGGAGAACGCAAGATGATACCTCTTTCAACACGAATGAGACCGGACACACTTGAGAATTTTGTCGGACAGGAGCATTTTATGTACGAAGGCTCCCTGTTTTACAATTCAATCAAAAACAGGACCTTCGACTCTGCGATTTTCTTCGGTCCGTCAGGGACAGGCAAAACAACACTTGCCAGAATAATCGCACGCGAAATGGACGGTGACTTTCACGAACTCAATGCTTCCGTTACCGGGACGAAGGAACTCAAAGAATTGATTGAGAGGGCAAAGCTCTCTTTTTACGGGCTTGAGAAACGCACGACCTATGTCTATGTGGACGAGGTTCACCGCTGGAACAAATTGCAGCAGGACAGCCTTCTCAAGGCACTTGAAGAGGGAGTCATCAAATTTATAGGAAGCACTACGGAAAATCCGTATTTTTCAATAAACAATGCGGTGATAAGCCGCGTTCGCAACATATATGAATTCAGGCGACTGTCTGCGGACAACCTTGTTGCGATAATAAGACGCGCACTGGAAGACAAGGAGCGCGGATTCGGAAACCTTAACATCAAATATGAGACGGAGGCGGTTCGCATTTTGGCGGAAATGGCAAACGGAGACGCACGGGTAGCCCTTGACACAATCGGATTTATTGTGGACAACCTTTCGGACGGACAGATAATCGACAGCCGGATAGTGTCGGAAGCCATGCAGCGGAAAGTGGGTTTTTATGACAAGGAGGACGACCGGTATAACTTACTCAGCGCACTTCAAAAATCCGTGCGGGGGAGTGACCCGGATGCCGCTGTGCACTATCTTGCAAGACTTCTGGACGGCGGTGCCGATATAAGAATGATTGGAAGAAGACTTCTTGTGATGGCAAGCGAGGATATAGGGATGGCATACCCGTCTGCCATTTCAATCGTGACCGCATGTGTTCAGGCAGCGGATATGGTCGGGCTTCCCGAGGCAGCGATTAATCTGGCACAGGCCGTGGTTCTGCTGGCATCCGCACCGAAATCAAATGCCTCGTGCATGGCACTGGAGGCTGCAATGCATGACATAAAGACACGGAAAATCGATGATGTTCCGCCGCATCTGAAAGATTCGCACTACAAGGGGGCGAATGATTTGGGATACGGACAAGGCTACAAGTATCCGCACGCTTTCGGTGGATATGTGGAGCAGCAGTACCTCCCGGACAACCTCTATAGAGAAGGAGTTAAATACTATAAACCGACCGAAAACGGTTCCGAAGCGGCCTTCAAAAAATATCTTGAAAGCCTGCAGAAGTACGGGAAAAAATAAGAAATGAGGCAGAATAAATGGCGAGAGAGATTTTGACGGCTGCGAATTCCGGGTTTTGTTTCGGCGTGAAACAGGCAATCGAAAAAACCGAGGAAGAAATACGGAGGAAAGCCGAAAGCAGCTCACCCGGCAGAATATATACATGGGGTCCGCTGATTCACAACAAGACGGTAACGGACGGACTCAAAGAGAAGGGCGTTTCGATACTTGACAGTCTGGAAAATGTAAAGCCGGAGGATGTAATCATCGTAAGATCTCACGGCGAGACCAAAGAGTTCTTTGAAAAGGCGAGAGCACGGAATTGCAAAATCATCGATGCAACCTGTCCTTTTGTCAAAAAAATACAGCAGCTGGCGGAGAAAGCCCACAGGAAAGGCAAGCAGGTCGTAATCGTGGGTGACCGCTTGCACCCCGAGGTGAAAGGAATCAACGGATGGTGCGATAACAGTGCGATTACGGTAAACTCCGTGGAAGATGCCGAGGGAGTTTTGGAAAATCATAACCGTAATCTTTTCTTTCTGGTGGCGCAGACGACGATAAAAAAGGAACTTTTGGATGCTGTTATCCGGGTATTTGAGATAAATAATGTGCATGTCGAAGTGAACAATACGATATGCAATGCAACCGCAATTCGCCAAAAAAGCTGCGCGGAGCTTGCGGAAATTTGCGATGCAATGCTGATTATCGGAGGAAGAGAAAGTTCAAATACCGGTAAATTGTTCGAAATATCCGAAAAAAAGTGCAAAAAAACATTTTTTGTTGAAAAAATCGAAGATTTACCGTTGCACCAAATCGCAAAATGTAATAAAATAGGTATTGCGGCGGGTGCCTCGACACCCGAATGCGTAATTAAGGAGGTTATTGCTACCATGAGTGAAAAAAAAGAAATGAGCATGGAAGAATTACTTGCTACCGAAGCATATGATTTAGACGGAGCTATGAGACTTCCAAGACTCAACGAAGTTGTTAACGGAACGGTACATCAGGTTACTGAAAATGGAATCATCGTTGACATGGGTTGTAAAAAAGACGGAATTATTCCGAAAGAAGAAGTAACATTGGAAGGAGACCAGAAGTTAACTGACTTATTCAAGGCTGGCGATGAAATCCAGGCTAAAGTAGTTAAGACGGATGACGGTGAAGGCGTTATTACACTTTCCAAGAAGAAACTGGAAGTTAACGAACACTGGAATGAAATCAATGAAGCCCTTGAAAACAAGACAACAATTACCGTTAAGGTTCTGAGACAGGTTAACGGCGGAGTTATCGCAGCTTACAAGGAAGTTTCAGGATTTATTCCGCTTTCCCAGCTTTCGGACAAGTATGTTGAAAACGCAGATGAGTTCATCGGCAAGGAATTACCGGTAAAGGTTACAAGAGTTGACCTTAAGAGAGGCAGAACCGTATTCTCCCACAAGGCAATCTTAGACGAAGAAAAGAAGAAACAGATTGAAGCTGTTTGGAACAGCCTCAATGTAGGCGATGTTGTTGAAGGTACTGTAATGAGATTCACAGACTACGGTGCATTCGTAGATCTTGGCGGAATCGACGGACTCCTTCACATTTCCGAAATTTCCTGGGGCAAACTGAAACATCCGCAGGAAGTGCTTCAGATTGGTGACAGAGTTAAGGTTAAGATCTTATCCATGAACGAAGAAAAAGGCAAGATTTCCCTTGGTCTCAAGCAGACTACACCGGAACCATGGTCCGTAATCGAAGAAAAATATCAGGTTGGACAGGTTGTAACAGGTAAGGTTGTACAGATTAAGGAATACGGTGCATTCGTTGAATTGGAACCGGGTCTTGACGGACTGGTACATATTTCCGAAGTTGCTCACAAGAGAGTAAACGATATCGCAGAAGAACTTACTTTAGGACAGACTGTCGAAGCTAAGATTCTTGAAATTGATACGGAAAGAAAGAGAATCAGCCTCAGCATCAAGCGGACTGTTGAAGCCCCTGCAGAAGAAGCAGAAACTGCGGAAGAAGAAGCTGACGAAGAATAATTTAAAAAGAAGCTGTGAGATGCGGCTTTACGATAAAGGAGCGGGTAATCGCTCCTTTTTTTGTATAATTTTTTGAAAAACAAACAAACTAACTGCGTATAGAAATATAACGAAGAGAGGAGTTTTGTTCATGAAAAAGAGAACGGCTGTAATTTTAACGGCACTGCTGATCGTTTCACTTTTTATATTTACGGGATGTGCCAATAACGATGATCCGCTGAATGACGGCAACCAGGGAAGCGCGTCTCAGGAGATTGAAAGAGGTGTCGACGACATCGGTGATGACCTGACCGACAGCAATAAGACCGACGGAAGCGGAATCAACAACAACAATCGTGCAGATAATGTTGACAACGGCACAAACAATACCACAAACTAATTGAGGAAAAGGTCTTCTCTTTGTTTCGCATCGAAAGGCGGACAATAACGGGGGAGACCTTGACTTTATATTTGATATGTTCTATACTTTTTTGCAGGAGGTGGCAGAGGATGAGCTACGATTGGAAGAAGGAATATAACGAGAAAACAACGACGCAGAAAGAGGCAGTCAAGTGTGTGAAATCCGGCGACCGCATTTATGCCGGAACGGCATCGAGCGTGGCATACGGGCTTCTTGATGCACTTTGGGAAAGAAAAGATGAGCTGGAGGGCGTTGAAATACAAAGCAGCCAGGCGTTTGAGCCTTGTGCTGTCTACGATGAATATGAAGAGAATCCGTTCTCAATAAACACCTATTTTGTAGGTGTCGATGAAAGAAAAATGTATAGGCACGGTAAACCCGTCCGGTACACGTCTTTTCATCTCAGTCAGGCACCTGTCTGGGTGACACAGAACGCAAAACCGAACGTTTGTTTTTTTGAGGTGTCGGCACCGGACGAAGAAGGATATATGTCTTTCGGACCTTCGGGCGTTTCCTGCCAGGAAATTCTGAAAGAAACAACAAGGAAAATCGGCGGAACGATAATCGCCGAGGTGAATCCGAATGTTCCGTATGTACTGGGAAAATCGAACAAAATTCATGTTTCGGAAGTTGATAAGATTGTCGAATACGAAAGACCGATCATGCCGTATGACACACCGGAAAGTGATGATATTGCAAAGAAAATTTCAGACTACATAATAGCCGAAGTACCCGACGGAGCTACCATCCAACTCGGACTGGGAAATGTTTCAACGGCTATCGGCTACGGACTGATGACAAAAAACGACTTGGGAATTCATACCGAGCTCTTTAATCAGCCTATGATAGACCTTATCGAAAACGGTAACGTAACGAATAAATGCAAAGGATTCATGGATGGGCTCAATGTGTATTCGTTCTCGCTGGGAACCGAGAAGCTTTATAAGTTCCTCGACAAGAACCCGGCCATGTACTGTGCACCTTTTGATTTTGTCAACGATCCGAGAATTATAGCTAAGAATAAGAGATTTGTGTCAATCAACAGCACGATGTCGATTGACATTTACGGGCAGTGTGCTTCGGAATGCATTGCCTGGAATCAGCAGAGCGGTACCGGCGGACAGCTTGACTTCGTGCGCGGAGCTCAGTGGTCCGAAGGCGGGAAGTCCTTTATCGCAATGACATCAAGTTTTATCAAAAATGGAAAGCGCGTGAGCAAAATCGTGTCGTCGTTTGCGCCGGGGTCGGTGGTTACAACGCCTCGCAGCGATGTTCAGTATGTTGCAACGGAATACGGATGCGTGAACCTCAAACCACTCAGCATTGGCGACAGAGCGCGTGCCCTCATCGGACTGGCACATCCTGATTTCCGCGATGAATTGCGCGAGGAAGCGAAAGCTCACGGACTGATGAAATAGGAATATGAAGAAGAAAAAAACAGGACAGAAAAAATTTTATGGTAATTCTGCGGCTGCGAAGTCAGCCGCTTTTGTACGCAAGAGGAGAACTGTAGCAGGAAGCGGAGAGATTCTGACAGGAGTGCTGGAAAAACATCCGAAAGGCTTTGGTTTCGTGCGGCAGGAAGAGGGCGGCGATATCTTTATCGCCAGAAGCAATATGCTCGGCGCGATGAACGGCGACCTAGTGGAGGCAGATTTATTGCCTCCATATCTTTGGACGCGTTCCAAAGAAGGAATTGTAACCAAAATCCTGCAGAGAAATACGGTCGAGGTTGTTGGAACCTTTCAGAAAAACAAAGAATTCGGTTTTGTTGTGGCCGATGACAAAAAAATGCAGGATGACATTTTTATAAAAAAGGATTTTTTCCGGAGCGCACAGAACGGCGACAAAGTGGTGGCAAAGATTACGCAGTACCCCGATAAAGTTCATAGTGCCGAGGGCAAGATAACCGAAATCATCGCGCGAAACGGGCAGACCGGAAGCGATGTGCTATCGATGATCCGTGCGGCAGGGCTTCTGGAAACCTTTCCGAGCCGCTGTAATGCAGAGGCAAAAGCCCGTTCAAAAGAGGAAATCACCGAAGAAGTTCTTGAGGGCAGAGTCGATCTCAGAGATAAAAACATAATTACCATCGACGGACCGACTGCCAAAGACCTCGATGATGCCATTTCAGTGGATATATTGCCTGACGGAAACTATCTGCTGGGGGTTCATATCGCCGATGTGAGCCATTTTGTGGAGGAGGACGGGTATCTGGACCGGGAAGCACTTAAGCGTGGGACAAGCGTGTACTTGCTTAACCGCGTGGTTCCGATGCTGCCGAAGGTTTTGTCAAACGGCGTATGCAGTCTGAACGAAGGCGAAGATCGCCTGACGCTTTCCTGTTTTATGGAAATCGACAGCAGCGGCAATGTGGTTTCGCACAAAATTCGTGAATCTGTCATTCGCTCCAGGGCACGGATGGTCTACGACGATGTTTCGGACATTCTTGAAAACGAAGACGAAGAATTGATTCGCAAATATGCGTTTCTATATGATGACCTTAAAAAAATGGGCGAGCTTGCGGCAATCCTCAGGCACAAGCGTAAGCAGCAGGGAAGTCTCGATTTTGACATTCCGGAGGCGGAGATTGTTTTGGATGCGAATGAGAACCCGGTTGAAATCCGGCCCGCAGAGCGAAGAACCGCAAACCGCATGATTGAGGAGTTCATGCTTGCGGCAAACGAAACCGTGGCGGAGCACTTCTATTGGATGCAGTACCCTTTCCTCTACCGCGTCCACGAAAAGCCGGACCCGGAGAAAATGATGGATTTGAAGGCTTATCTGATGAATTTCGGTATCCACCTGAAAGGCAGCGCGGACAATATCAACCCGAAGACGCTTGCAGACATCATCGCGCAGATTGAGGATGAGCCTTATGAGGCGGTGGTGAACCGTGTCATGCTCCGGACGATGAAAAAGGCCTATTACAGCACGGAGTGTGACGGACATTTCGGACTGGCGTTCCGTTATTACTGCCACTTTACATCGCCAATCCGCCGCTACTCGGATTTGTTCATTCACAGGGTAATCAAGAAATCTATCAGCGGCAGAATGACGGAAGGAAAACTTGAGAAATACAGAGCCGATGCCTTGAATGCGGCAGACATTTCTTCCCGCACCGAGCGTCAGGCACAGGAACTGGAGCGCGAGGTTGACAAACTCAAGAAATGTCAGTTCATGCTGCAGCATATCGGAGGAGAATTCGACGGCATCGTCAGCGGCGTAACCGACTTCGGCGTTTATGTCGAGCTTCCGAATTCCGTGGAAGGCATGGCATTTGCCCGCGACTTAAGACGTCCTTATCAGCTCGGGCAGCTTGTGCGTATCCGCGTTCTGGACGCAAAGCCCGCAGAGCGGCAGATTGATTTTGAAATTTTGGAAACAGAGGAATAAAATCGAAACAGTGGTCATTTTACGGCCGCTGTTTTTTTTCGATTGGAAATTACAGTTTGCCTTGTTTAGCAAAATATAGTAAAATGGGAAAAGAGAATGCCGCAAGGCGCGGAGAAAGGATTACAGTGAAAGATGGAGGAACAGAAAGAAATGAAAAAACCGATGCCGGCAGGGATCCCGTACCTGACATGCGGCGGCGTGTTCTTTATATTGGCGATGATTCTGCCGATGTATCGCATGTGGGCACTGCTGATGGCTGCTGCGGCTGCGGTAATTACTTGCATTGCAATGCTTGCCATGCGCAAGAAACAGGTTGCGGCAATGCCGGAAGTCAGCCCGATTCGCGAGCGTGCGGAAGAGCTTTCAAAGAATCTGGATGCAGGACGGGATGAGCTTCGCAGACTTAAGCCGCAGATTCAAAATCCGAAAGTTGCAAGTATTGCAGGAAACATGGCGGACACTCTTGAAAGACTTGCTGATAATCTCGAGAAGAACCCGAAAGACAGAAACAAAATCCGAAAAGTTGCGGTGCATTATGTGCCTATGATTATCGAGCTGGTGCGTAACTATATCAATCTTTCGGAGCAGGGTGTCGAAGGCGGAAACATTTCGGAAACGATGACAAGTATCGAGAGCGGGCTTGAAAAAGTTGAGACAAGTCTCAAGCAGTATCTGGACGACATGTTCGAGGATGACAAGCTGAGCATCGAAACCGACATTGCGGTACTGCAGCAGCTTATGAACAAGGATGCAGGAAGCACGAATAAGATGAATTTTGACGATATATTAAAAGAAACAAATGGAGGAAACGAAAATGACTGACGAAATGAAAACAATGGAAACCACTGTAGAAACGAAGGAAGCTGAAATGCCTGTCCTGATTCTGCCGGGAGAAGACGTGACACCGATGGATCAGATGCTTACAGAAGCGGCTGAAAAACCGGAAACAATCAAAGAAGTGAACATCGAAGATAAAATTCAGCTTACCGACGCAGAGAAGAAGGCAGTTGAAGATTTTGCGGCAAAGATCGATATCAGCAATTCCAATCACATCCTGCAGTACGGCGCGGATGCACAAGCGAAGATTACGCAGTTCTCAGATATGGCACTCGAAAAAGTAAGAGCCAAAGATCTCGGAAGCGTAGGCGAAACGCTCAGCGACTTGGTTGTGGAACTCAAAGGATTTGACCCGAATGAGCAGAAAAAAGGTTTTCTTGGTCTTTTCAAAAAAGCGGGAACGGGCATCGCACAGCTCAAGGCAAAGTACGACAAGGTGGAAGTGAATGTCGAAAAGGTTGTAGACATCCTTGAAGGACATCAGATTACGCTGACAAAGGACATCGCAGTCCTCGACGAAATGTTCAAGGCAAACATGACAAACTTCAAGCAGCTTTCGTTATATATTGTTGCAGGCAAGAAGAAACTCGAAGAAGTGCAGAACGTTACAATTCCTGCAATGAAAGCAAAAGCAGCGGAAAGCGGTGCAATGGAGGACGCACAGGCGGCAAACGACCTTTCCAACCTTGCTAACAGATTTGAAAAGAAACTGCACGACCTTGACTTGACCAGAACCGTTTCCCTGCAGATGGGACCGCAGATCAGACTCATTCAGAACAACGACACGATGATGGTCGAAAAAATCCAGACCGCAATCCTCAACACGATACCGCTTTGGAAGAGCCAGATGGTTCTTGCTCTTGGCCTTGCACACAGCGAACAGGCGATGAAGGCACAGCAGGCTGTATCTGATACAACAAATGAACTGCTCAAAAAGAATGCAGATCTTCTTAAGGATACAACCATTGGCATTGCTGAGGAGTCCGAACGCGGAATCGTTGATATCGAGACGCTCAAGCACACAAACCAGATGCTCATCGATACTTTGGATGAAGTTGTAAGAATTCAAAACGAGGGAAGACAGAAGCGCAAAGCTGCGGAAGTAGAACTTCTGAACATCGAAAACCAGCTGAAAGACAAGATGCTTGAATTCAGAGGATAAGACGCATGAAAATATTGGAAAATAAGATTGTCTGCATAGTTTTGATGGTTGTTTTAATCGCCGGCGGGTTTCTCCTCGGTGGCTACAAAGGCCTTGCGGGACAGTATCAGAAGGCGGAAAATGTCTTTTTCCTTGGTGAGGATGGCGACGGCATCTGTGTGGCAAACGACATGGCGGAGCGCGCAACTTCTCTTACTAACATGCAGACCGTTGCGAAAAAATATCTTCCGAAGGGTGACAGCGTATTGGAATCGGCAGCCTCATCGCTCAATGATTTTACACAGGCGGAGGGCGATATACGCGCTCTGTTTGCGGCAAATTCCGGTATGGATGCGGCAATGGCAGCGCTTTATCAGGCGCTGGACGAAAAGATACTTTCCGCTAATGATGAGAAATACCGTCAGAGGCTTTATGCAGACTTCAATTCACGCAATGACACGATCAGTCATGATCCGTATTACAAATATGCTGCGGACTATAATGAGATACTGATGCATTTCCCGGCAAACATAATTGCGGGACTGACTCCTGCAAAGACGGCAGCAATCACGCGATAAACGCAAAATACAAACAGAAAGGCAGAAACAGATGGAAAAAAGGCTGACGGCAGTTTTGCTGACTGCGGTTTTGATATTAATCTTTGGCTGCGGAAGCGCGTTTGCAGGCATTCCGGATGCACCAAACCCGTTTTATGCGGCGGACTTTGCAAATGTGCTCGACAAGGAGACAGAGGACTACATAATTGAAAAAAACGGCACCTTTGAGAATTTTTGCGGCGCACAGATTGTTGTCGTTACGACGGATTTCCTCGACGGAATGAATATCGAGGATTATGCTTATAAGCTTTTCAACGACTGGGAAATCGGTGATAAAAACAAGAATAACGGGATTCTGCTCTTGCTTGCAATCGGTGAGGAGAACTACTGGTGCATGCAGGGCAAGGGACTCGAAAATGTCCTCACAAGCGGTGACATTGACGACATTCTTTACTACAATTTAGAGGAAGATTTCGCAGCGGAAGACTACAGTGCGGGAGTTTTAAAAACTTTCGACGTATTGTACGATACGGTATACGAATATTACGGCGGCTCCGCTTCGAGCGACAGCTACGGCTATGACAATGTGGATCCTGAATTTTCATTTCATTACGGAAGAATCATCGTCTTTCTTGTGAAAGTTTTGGTTGCCATTATCGTTATCGTCGTAATTTTAGCAGTTATCAGCTCGCTCAGCCGGGGTTCCGGTTCAAGAACCGGAGGATACCCGGGGCATCGCAGACCGGGCGGTGGAGGAACTGTTTTCATCCCGCCAAGCACCGGACGCCGTAGGAATCCAATGTCAGGAAGCAGACCGTCTGCAGCAAGA